>ENA-UERG01000339-UERG01000339.1-human-gut-metagenome-genome-assembly--contig:-NODE-339-length-47170-cov-38.635445_pt1 | contig 47170 bp, 52 predicted proteins | sample MGYA00242954_ERZ507954 | MGnify/ENA primary metagenome ERZ507954 (study PRJEB26167, sample SAMN06115478) | human gut metagenome | host: Homo sapiens | place: China:Sichuan | collected 2015-01-21...
GATGTGCGCCGGCTTGACGGTACGCGGATTTCCGCCGGTATTAACTACAAAAAGTTGAGGCTGCTGGAACCTCGAACTACCTACTTAACAGAATTTAGAAAGGAGGCGGCGCTTCCTCACCTGCATGAATGCAGGGGTTTCCGCGCCGAATTTCTATGAATTCAAAAGAATGTCGTAAGCGCAATCTTAACCATTATTCACAAAAGTGATGGCGAGTTTTGGTTGCAAAAAAGCCGCAGGCGCTACGAAAGCGCTTGCGGCCTAATGGCGACGAGCTGCTGCGGATCAGTAGCAGGCGCCGGCGACTTCGGGAACCAGAGTCTGGATTTTCTTGCCGTCGGCGTCAAAGAAGGTAAGTTCCTTTTCGGTCATTTCCACCGTGCGGGCGTCGCGCAGAATCGTGAGCATCTGGTCTTCGAGCTTCATAAATTCCGGACCGCACATGCGGCGGGTGGTCGCAACCTTGTCAAACAGAATGTTGTGGCCGTCAAATTGAAACGACCCCGAGGCGCGATTGCAGCCGAGGTCGCCCGCGAGGCGGTTGCCGGAAAGAAATTCCAGAACGGGAGGCGTGTCGCATTCGGACTTTTCGGGCAGAGGCAGCATCCAGTTGGTATTTTCAAGAACAACCGGCTCGGCCTTGGTCGTCGTGGTCGAAGAGCAGCCCGCGACAGCGGCGCTCAGGGCGGCGGCCAGAGCGAGTGCTTTGATTCCGTGATTCATTGGTTGAAACCTTTCGAATATGGGGTTGAAACGTGGCGAGAATTGTAATCGGACGGTCTGAGTTCTGGCTTAGGAAAATCCAAGAAAAAAAAGGCGGAAAAGCAAGAAATGCCCTTCCGCCGAAACAACAAATCAAACCAAAGGAGACAGGTCAAAACCAACGGGAATCGCTTGCCATTGACCTTGAACTGAACTTTACGGGAGTGACCGGAAAGTTGCTGAAACTTTTTAGGGCTGAACGCAACAAGATGTATCAGGGTGCGCCCGGGAAAGCAGCAGGAAATCTTTGGTTAAAATTCAGCACCTTGGACCGCGGCGAGCCGATCGGCCGTTCGCTGCTTGAGTCAAATCGACTGACAACTTCGGTAACGTCTTGGAAACGTTTTTCTACGATCGAGGCCTCTTGTGGGCATAACGCCTCGCGATGACCACGCTTTTTTTTATTGTTCTAGCCAATTTGTTGAGCCGTGTGCTGGCCGTAGGGCTTGCCGCCGTTTTGTCGTTTCGCATCTTTTCGCGTTGCGGCAATCTTGTTGCGGCCTTTGCGGCGGGGCTTTTGCTGACGATTGCCTGTACGCATCTGATTCCGGAAGCGGTGGAGTCGGGCATTGACGCGCATCTTGCGGGCGGCGTGTTGCTTGGAGCCTTCATTTTCTTTTTGCTTCTCGAGTGCCTGTTTGCCGGTCTCGGCGGTCATACGCACGGCAACGTCAAAGTGCGTCCTGTCCCGGTGCTTTTAGGGGGCGGCAGCCGCGTGGTGCGAGACGCCTGCTGCCGTTCCAACGGCGCGCAGGCACCTGTGTTGCTGGCCGGTACGGCCTGCCACAGTTTCGTTGACGGCGTGCTGGTGGCGGCAGCTTTTTCAATTGATGCCGTGAGCGGTTGGATTGTGGCCGGTGCCGTTATGGCGCACGAATTGCCGCAGGTCATTGGTCAGATCGTGATTCTGATGCATGCGGGAATTGAAAAACGACGCGCGGCCCTTTACGTCTTTATCGCGTCGCTGGCCTGCGTACTGGGCGGCATCGCCGGCTGGGCAGTTCTCTCTGTTTTGAGCTGGCTCATCGGTTACGCCATGCTCGTGTCGGCGGCTAGCTTCATCTTTGTGGTGCTTGCCATTTTGCTGCCCGAGCTGATGCACCTCAACGATGCGGAAGAGGCAAAATTGCCTGTGGGAGTGCTGGCTGCAGTTTTGGCCGGTGTTGCTGTCTCCTATTTGATTCTGCAGCCTTTGCACGAGGAGACGCATCGCCTGACCGAAGCAAGCGCCGTGCACGAACATGTCCACACGGAGTGTCCTGCGGACCAAACTGCTCAACCGAAACCGCACTGAGGCCTATGCCGCTTAAGTATTTCGACTTTTGCTGTTGCAACGGACACAAGTTCGAAGGTTGCTTTGCGTCGCTCGAGGACATGCAAAGTCAGCTTGCCGACGGTCTTTTGCGCTGTCCTGTGTGCGATACGGCCGACGTGAAGAAATTGCCGAGCGCTTCAAGGCTTGCCGCAGCCAAAACGGATGCCAAGACGCGGGAGGAATTGCGCAGCAAGGTTGAAGCGGCGCGCGAAGCGCTGATGACCGAAATCCGCAAGGCTGCCGAGAAGGCCGAGGACGTCGGCGAAAACTTTGCCGAAGAGTCGCGCCGGATGGAGCGCGGCGAATCGAAATGGCGCCTTGTCAAAGGAAAATGTTCGCTTCGGCAAGCTCAGGAACTTATCGAAGAAGGCATTGAAGTGCTGCCGGTGCCTGAATCGAGCGGCAAGACTCTTAACTGAATGCGCGACTTGGAAGGCGCGGCGCACAGCTTGGGCGCGATTCTCAGTACAATGCCGCATTCCCAAAAGAGCCCACCGAAAGGACGGTTTGACGCATGCATATTCTCATCAGCAATGACGACGGCTACATGGCGCCCGGCATCAATGCGCTTGCCAACGAAATGCGCCGATTCGGCCGCGTTTCCATCGTAGCGCCCGAGCATAACCACAGCGGCTCGAGCAATGCGCTCACGCTCAATAAACCGCTTACGGTAACCAACGCTTCCGAAGATGTCTTCGTGGTGAGCGGAACGCCCTCGGACTGCGTGCATCTGGCCCTGACGGGGCTTCTCGACGACCGCCCCGATCTGGTTGTGTCCGGCATCAACTGCGGCGCCAACATGGGCGACGATACGATGTATTCCGGCACGGTGGCTGCCGCAATCGAAGGCTATATCTTCGGCATCGACTCCATTGCGTTCAGCCAGATCGACAAGGGCTGGGCGGAACTGCCGTCGGCTGCGGCCATGGCAGGAAAAATCGTCGAGCGTTTCCTTGCCCGCCGGGAAAAGAATCCCGCCGGACCGATTTTGCTCAATGTCAATATGCCTAATTTGCCGCTTCACGCCATGCAGGGCATTCGCACGACGCGTCTGGGGCGTCGCCACAATGCCGAGCGCATGATTGACGAGATCAATCCCCGAGGCATGCCGATCTATTGGCTGGGCGCCGCCGGCAAGCCTCGCGACGCAAGCGAAGGCACCGATTTCTGGGCCACACAGCACGGGTTTGTGTCCGTGACGCCGCTTCAGATCGACCTCACGAGCCTCAAGCAGATCGACGAGGCGCGTGCGCTTGTAGAAGATAATCTGTAAAAGAAATCTAAAAAACGCGATCTTGCCGTCTTTTGTCGAAGCTTATCGTTAGAATCAGGAAATTAAGCGGCTTTTGCCCGAAGCGCGCCTTTTTCGGCAGCGTAAAAGACGAAAGCGGTGCGGGTAAAACAAAAGGATAGAAGGCCGTCGGTGAGTCTCGAAGGCGAAGAGCGACGGTAAGTGAGGAGCAAAGAACAATGCGCATGCGTGGTTTGGCCGCCCTTTGCGGCTTGGTGTTTTTGGCCGGTTGTTCGTCCGTTGACGTGTTGGCGCCGATCGAAGATCGCAGCACGACGCCTCCCGAAGTTTCCGTTCCGGTGGAAGGCACTGAAGCTCACGCGGTTCCCGTTCCCTCGGAAGGAACCTTTCAGCCGCGTCATCTGACGACTGAACCGACGCCGCAGGCAAGCGGTCGCACGCATGTGGTGGTGCAGGGCGACACGATCTACAACATCAGCATGCGTTACGGCGTCAATCCCCGCGAATTGATGCTTTTAAATGATGTGCAGGACCCCACCCAGCTCTCGCTCGGTCGTGAACTGCAGATTCCCGTGGAGCGCGACGACGGCAGCCAGTCGGCTGCTCCCGCCGCGACGGTGACCGAAGGTCAGGCCATTCCGACCGAACCGACCGTTGAGACGGCCAAGCGCCCGGAAACGCCTCAGCAGGCTGCCGAACGCAAGATAGCCGAACAGGAGCAGCAGCGTGAAGCCGCCGCCCGCGGCGACATCGAAATCCGCTGGCCGGTGGACGGCGAAGTGATCGCCGACTTCAACCATACGGGTACGCTCGGCATCGACATCGGCGCCGACAAGGGTTCTCCCGTGATGGCTGTGCTCGACGGTACCGTGCACTACATCGGCAACAACAATGACGGATACGGCCAGTTTGTGTTGGTGCGCCACAATATCCGCCTGCCGGGCAAGCCCACGGCTCCCGTTGTGACTGTCTACGGCAATCTGAGCAAGGTCATGGTCCGTTTGAATGAAAGCGTGCGCGCCGGACAGAAGATCGCTGAAGTGGGCGAAAGCAGTTCGGGTGTTGAAAAACTGCGATTCGAGCTGCGTCAGGGCGGACAGCCTCTCAATCCGATGCTTTACTTGCAGAAGAAATAATCGGATCGAAACAGAATCTTTCGTCGCCCCGTCACTTTCGTTGTGCGGGGCGATTCTTCTTAATTTGAGACTCCACACAGAAGGAAACCCCAAAAATGAGTCCCCGCAAGGAAAAAATTCGTCCCGTGTTCGAAGCACAGGTGGAAAAACTTGATGCCGAAGGCAGAGGCGTTGCCAGGCGCGACGGCAAGGTCGTGTTCATTCAAGGCGCTTTGCCGGGCGAAACTGTCACATACGAGCAGATCCGCAACAAGCCGAGCTATGAGATCGGCATTGTCAAGGAGATCCTCACGGCATCCGAACTGCGTGTCGAACCGGCCTGCCCCAACTTCGGCATCGGACCGGGTACATGCGGCGGATGTGTGATGCAGCATCTCGATGCCCGCGCCCAGGTCGACTTCAAGCAGACCGTTCTGACCGACGCGCTGTGGCACATCGGCAAAGTGACGCCCGAAAGCATTCTTCCTCCCATCGTGGGCGAATTTTGGGGCTATCGTCACCGCGCCCGTCTCACGGTGCGCAACGTTGCCAAAAAGGGCGGCATCCTGGTGGGCTTTCACGAAAAGAGCTCAAGCTACGTCGCCGACATGACCGAGTGCCGCATCCTGCCGCAGAAGGTCTCCGACATGCTTCCTGCCATGCGCGAACTGGTGGGCAGTCTTACCATCGCCGAGCGTCTTCCTCAGATTGAAGTGGCTGTGGACGGCGACGGCCATACCGCGCTCGTGCTTCGCATTCTCGAGCCGCTCACCGACGAAGACACGGCCAAGATCGAAGCGTTTGCTCAAGCTCAGAACGTCGACATCTGGCTGCAGCCCAAGGGCCCCGACTCCGCTTATCCGATGCATCCGCAAGCGCGCGACCGCCTTAAGCTCAAGCTCGAAGCGTTCGATGTGGCCATCAGCTTCAAGCCTACGGACTTCACGCAAGTCAATCACCGCGTCAACCGCGAAATGGTTAGCCGCGCCATTGATCTGCTCGATGTTAAGCCCGAACATCACGTTGCCGACTTCTTTTGCGGTTTGGGCAACTTCACCTTGCCTCTGGCACGCTGCTCCGAATACGTGACCGGCATCGAAGGCAGCGAAGCGCTGGTGGAACGCGCTCGCGCCGGCGCTGCCGCCAACGGTTTGGCTCAGAAGACGAATTTTGTCGCTCGCAATCTCTTTACCTGGTCGACGCAAGACTGGGACGCTTTGTGGGAGAAGATGGGAGGAATCGATCGCGTGCTCATCGATCCGCCGCGCGAAGGCGCTCAGGCGCTCGCTCAGACATTGGCGGCCACGAAAAAGCGGCCGTCGCGCGTGGTGTACGTTTCCTGCAATCCGGCAACGCTGGCGCGCGACTGCGCCATTCTTAAGCACGAAGGCGGCTGGCACGTTCGTGCCGCGGGCGTGATGAACATGTTCCCGCACACCGCACACGTCGAAAGCATTGCCGTGCTCGAGCCCGGTGAAGATCCTGACTTGGCCTGATGCGGTGAAAGCGCCTGAAATAAACGAATCCATCTGTTTTCGTTCAGGCCTTAGCCGCCTTGAGTCGGCGCAAATTAAACATTGGTATGGCGATTTTTTCGAAATGATTTCGAATGTCGGCGACTAGCCGGAAGCAGAAATCAAATTGAAGTCGAAATGCCGCTGTGATTATGTTCAAACAAAAAAGAGGATTTCGGAACACGGTTTTGAGATCCTTTTTTTGTATTAACAAAAAAGCCTCCCGAAGGAGGCTCGTCGATCCGAAATCTCGAAAGCGATTACTTCATGAATTGCGGCGTCAGGAAGAGGTCCTTATCTTCCGGCGTGAGGCCTTGAGAAAGAAGGTAGTCACGGAATTCGCGCTTCATGTTGCCCTTGCCCGTCCATTCAATGCCGTTGGGCGTGCGGTATTTGATGGAGGCCGGACCGCGGCGCTTTTCGGCGGGGGACTTGGCCTGATGATCGTCTTCGAACTTCAGTTCGCTGCGCAGAAGGTGAAAGGCATCGATCACTTCCTGAACATGCTTGATGGCATCGCCCCTGGCGGACTGCATTTTGGCATTCAATGCCTCCTGCTCGGCGCGCAGGTTGTCGTAGATGGTCTTGAAATCGTTATCCATTGTTCGTTCCTGGGTTTAAGCAATAAGAAAATTTGATCTAAACACGTCTCTTTTTAATTTAGATCGCCGCTGAGTATACAAGAGCGTTGCATTTTGTGCGCTATTTTGTTACTAAATTGCTAAAAAAAGCGAAAAGAACTGATTCAGAGTTGCTTGAGTAAGTGAATCGGTCTAAGAGAAAATTCTGAATCGAATAAAAGCACAGTGCCGAAACTGAGCTTATCCGGATGCTATTCGAAGCGAAAATCTCGACGCTTTCACTATGGTCTGATGACTCGAAATGAAACGAGACGGGACGACAAGCTGCGGCATCCGGAAAATCGAAAAAATGTGCAACCGCGCCGCTTACGGGCCGCAAGGAGCGGTGCCGTGCATGGTAAAATCGCGCGTTGAATTTTTGAGGCCCGTTTTCAGGCGATGAGTACACCTTCGGACGGCGTCTCTTTCGAATGCGGGTCTGCTGCAACGGCGGACTCTTTCTTTACTTTTTTTCATATCAAGAGAAACAAATGGCTATTCAGCGCACTCTTTCCATCATCAAGCCCGATGCCGTCGCCAAGAACGTGATCGGCCAGATCTACACCCGTTTCGAAAACGCCGGCCTCAAGATCGTCGCCGCTCAGATGCGTCAGCTCTCCCGCGCCGAAGCCGAAGGCTTCTACGCCGTTCACAAGGAACGTCCCTTCTTCAACGACCTCGTCAACTTCATGACCTCCGGTCCCGTGATGATCCAGGTTCTCGAAGGCGAAGACGCCATCGCCAAGAACCGTCAGCTGATGGGCGCCACCGACCCGAAGAAGGCTGAAAAGGGTACGATCCGCGCCGATTTTGCCGAAAGCATCGACGCCAACGCCGTTCATGGCTCCGACGCTCCCGAAACGGCCGCCGTTGAAGTGGCTTACTTCTTCCCGACGCTCGCTATCTGCTCGCGTTAATCAGAAGCTCAACGCAAGGCCGGATTGACACTATGCAAGAAAATCAAAGCCAGGCGACCGAACGCGTGAATCTGCTCAACTTTGATGTTGAGGGGATCAAGGCGTGGTGCGCCGAACTCGGAGAAAAGCCCTATCGTGCCATTCAGCTTGCCCGCTGGATGCATCGGCACTGCGAGGACGACTTTGATGCAATGAGCAATCTGGCCAAGAGCTTTCGGGCCAAGTTGCATGACTTGGCCTACATCAAAGCGCCTCCAGTCATTACCGTCAAGCATTCGGCCGACGGCACCCGCAAGTGGCTCTTTGATGTGGGCAACGGCAACGCAGTGGAGGCGGTGTTCATCCCTGAAGACGACCGCGGAACGCTGTGCATTTCCACTCAGGCAGGCTGCGCAATGGGTTGCCTCTTTTGCTCGACCGGCAAGCAGGGGTTCAATCGCAACCTCACCACCGCCGAGATCGTAGGCCAGCTCTGGCATGCCGAGCGCACGTTGCGCGCGGAAGCCGGCGTCACCGATCCCAACGACCGCATCATCAGCAACGTCGTGCTCATGGGCATGGGCGAGCCGCTGCAGAATCTTTCAAACGTGATCCCTGCTCTGCGGCTCTTTCTCGACGACAACGGCTACGGCCTTTCGCGTCGCCGCGTGACGGTGTCGACCTCGGGTCTTGTGAACCAAATCGACAAGCTCGGCGCTGAAGTGCCCGTGGCACTTGCCGTGAGTCTGCATGCGCCCGACGATGCGCTGCGCGACATGATCATGCCGGTCAACAAGAAGCATCCGCTCGAAGACCTGATGGCCGCGTGTCGCCGCTACCTCAAGGTGGCTCCGCGCGACTTTATTACGTTCGAGTATCTGATGCTCGGCGGCATCAACGATCAGCCCAAGCACGCCCGCGAACTGATCGAACTTGTGCGTACCGTACCTTGCAAGTTCAACCTGATCACGTTCAATCCTTTCCCGGATTCCGACCTCAAGCGTCCCGAGCGCGAAACAGTGCTTGCCTTCGCAAAGATTCTCAACGACGCGGGTATCGTCACGACGATTCGCAAGACCCGCGGCGACGACATTGACGCCGCCTGCGGTCAGTTGGCAGGCGAAGTCAAGGACAGAACGCGCCGCGCCGAACGTCTGCTTGAACAAAAGCGAGCTTTCGGCATCCTGCCCGAGCAGCAAAAAGACCGCGCCTGAGGCACGAGTCTTTCAACAAAGGATTTCCAAGATGTCCGACAAGACGATTCCCGTGTACCCGGACAAAAGTTCTGACGCCGTTTGGCACCCCAGACGCAAGACGCATGCCGTCAAGATTCAAAACGGCCACGTCACCGTGACGGTGGGCGGCGGCGCGCCGGTGGTGGTGCAGTCGATGACGAATACCGCAACCGAAGAGGTGGCGGCGACCGTGGCTCAGGTTAAGGCTCTTTCGCGCGCAGGCAGCGAACTCGTGCGCGTGACGGTCAATACGCCTCAGGCGGCTTCGGCAGTTCCCGAAATTCGCGCGCAGCTTGATGCCGAGGGCTTTTTCGTGCCGCTCGTGGGCGACTTTCACTACAACGGGCACAAGCTTCTGACGGATTACCCGGCCTGCGCAGCGGCGCTTTCCAAGTACCGCATCAATCCGGGCAACGTCGGCAAGGGCGCCAAGCACGACGATAACTTCGCAACGATGATACGTATCGCGGCCGACAACGGAAAGGCCGTGCGCATCGGCGTCAACGGCGGTTCTCTCGATAAGGAACTGCTCTCGCAGCTGATGGAAGCCAACCGCGCGTCCGCTCAGCCGCGTACCGTGCGCGCCGTCATGCTTGATGCAATTGTGAAGAGTGCGCATCAGAGTGCTCTCAAGGCAGTGGAACTGGGCCTGCCCGCCGATCGCATCGTGCTTTCGACCAAAGTGAGCGACGTGCAGGATCTGGTGTCCGTTTGTCGGTCGCTCTCGGCGCTCGCGCCCTGGGCGCTGCATCTGGGCCTGACGGAAGCGGGCGGCGGTACCAAGGGTGTTGTTGCGAGTTCCGCAGCGCTCTCGGTGCTTCTGAGCGAAGGCATCGGTGACACGATTCGCATCTCGATTACGCCAGCTCCCGGAAAGGCGAGGGAAAAAGAGGTATACGTGGCCCAGGAATTGTTGCAGAGCATGGGGCTGCGACATTTTTCGCCCTTGGTGGTTTCATGCCCGGGCTGCGGCAGAACGTCGAGCGATCTTTTCCAGAAGCTTGCGGCGCAGACGCAGGAATTTCTGCGCGAGAGAACGCCCGAATGGCGCCGCACGGCTCCGGGGTTTGAATCGATGACGGTGGCCGTGATGGGCTGCGTTGTCAATGGTCCCGGGGAAAGCGGCAACGCTGACATCGGCATCAGCCTGCCAGGGCGTGGAGAGTCGCCCGTGGCGCCCGTCTATTGCGACGGTGTCAAAAAAGCCTCTTTGAAAGGCGACGACATCATGAACGAATTCAAGGCCATGATCGATGCATACGTGGCCGAGCGCTGGGGTTCTGCTAGTTGACGAAAAAGCGACTGAATCTCCCATAACGGATCTTGCAGCAACGTAAAACTTGGAAAAAAGGACGAGCTCGCGCAATGACAGCGCAGGCAATCATGATGCTGTATTCCATCGGGATCGTTGCTAGACACTATGGAGTGTCGCCAAGTACCATTCGGTGCGACAAAATTCGAACAACAAGCTCAACAAAAGGAGAGCCGAAAGAATTAAAAAAACTGCTGAGGCACTCACAGGGAGCCCGGAGATGAGGAAGAAGACAGAGGCGGCAAGGCCGGCAACGGTCATGTCGCGATAAGCCCGAAAGGTCGAGCCGACAAACCTCGCCGAGGATGAAAGTGAAATGCTGAAAGAAAAGGCGCCGATGGGATCGAAAGTACCGTTGGGTGCCCGACTGACCTCATAGAGAAATCCGTGAGTGCTCAGAGCGAATAAGTGTCAAAAAGCGTGCGGTAGATTTGATGTTTTTTGACAAACGGAAACAAATAAGGCTCTGCTCAAGACCAAAGCGTGTATCAAACAACGGATAAGAACAAGGAAAGAACAATGGCAAAAATCAAAATTACCGGCATCAAGGGCATGAACGACATGCTGCCCGAAGAGGCTGGAATCTGGGAAAAGTTTGAGGATACGGCCCGTTGTGTGGCGGCAAGCTACGGCTATCGTCAGATTCGTACGCCCATTCTCGAAGCCACGGGGCTCTTTTCCCGCGGCGTGGGTGAAGCCACAGACATCGTTGAAAAGGAGATGTATTCCTTTACCGATTCGATGAACGGCGAACAGCTTACGCTTCGTCCAGAATGCACGAGCGCCGTTTGCCGCTGCGCCATTGAACACAACATCACCTACAACGCGCCGCAGCGTCTGTGGTACTTCGGTCCGATGTTCCGACACGAACGTCCGCAGCGCGGCCGCTACCGCCAGTTCTATCAGTTCGGTTGCGAAGCGCTGGGCTTCGGCGGTCCGGACGTTGACATCGAACTGCTGTCGCTTACCGCACGTCTGTGGAAGAATCTCGGCATCAAGGCCAGCTTGCAGCTCAACAGTCTCGGCGCCACCGAAGAGCGCGCCCGTCATCGCGAAGCGCTTGTTGCCTATCTGAAGGACAACTACGACGTACTCGACGAAGACGCCCGTCGCCGTCTGGAAACCAATCCGCTGCGCATTCTGGATACCAAAAACCCCGACATGCAGGCGATGGTGGAAGCCGCCCCGCGTTTGCTCGACTTCTTGGGCGAAGACTCCCGCCGCTTCCTTGGCAGCCTCGAAGCCGGCGTGCAGGCGCTTGGCATCGACTACACGATTAATCCTCGTTTGGTGCGTGGTCTTGACTACTACAACCACACGGTTTTTGAATGGGTAACGGACCAGCTCGGCAGTCAGGGCACGATTTGCGGCGGCGGCCGTTACGATCCGCTCATTGAAATGCTGGGCGGCCGCGCTACTCCTGCCGCGGGCTTTGCCATCGGTGCCGAGCGCGTGATCGAACTCGTGCGTGCCGCCGGCGGCGACAAGCCCGTTGCCGCGTGCGACATTTACGTCGCACACCAGGGCGGCCACACCGAACTCGTGGCGCGTCAGATCGGCGAGCAGCTGCGCGATGCCGGTCATCGCGTGATCGTGCACGCCGGCAGCACCTCCTTTAAGTCGAGCATGAAGCGTGCCGACCAGTCTCTGGCTCAGTGGGCCGTGATCTGCGGTGAAAACGAAGTCAACGCCGGGCAGGTCGCCATCAAGCGACTGCGCGACGCTCAGGGCAATCAGCAGTTTGCCGAACAGATGACGATTGCGCTCGAGTCGCTCTCGGAGATCTTCGGCGCCGCGAAGGAACCTGACTTCAGTTAAGCCTCGCTTCAAGTCGCTAAAATAATCTCTTATTTTGCGCTGCTTTCGGTTCGCCGACCGGCGGCGCTTTGTGAACAGATGCGTTTTCTGAGCCGTTTTTTGCGGCTCGCAACATCGGAAAGTAATTGCACCTATGGCATACGATTTAGAAGAACAAGAGTCCCTAGCACAACTTAAGGCTTGGTGGGATAAGTGGGGTAACCTCACGCTGAGCTGCATCACCGTTATCTGTCTGGCTTTTGCCGGTTACAACGGCTGGCACTGGTATAAGCGTTATCAGGGCGGCAAGGCAACGGTGGCGTACGTACAGCTTCAGAACGCCTACGTGCAAAACGACGAAAAAAACGTCCGCTCGCTTTCCGATGGCCTGATGAAGGAATATTCGAGCCATGTGTTTGCTTCGCTCGCCGCCCTCATGAAGGCTAACGTCGAGCAGAAGGCGGGCAATCTTGATGCCGCCCGCACGGCTCTCAACTGGGTGATCAACGAAAGCGGTCATCCGGAATATGCCACGGTTGCCCGCGTGCGCCTGGCCGGCGTCGAACTTGACGCCAAGGACGCGAACAAGGCCAAGGCCGTCATTGACGCCATTGATCCCGCTCAGGCACAGACTCCGCTCGTGCTGGATCGCCGCGGTGACGTGCTGCTCGCGCTGGGCGATGTGGAAGGCGCGCGCAAGTGCTGGGAAGACGCCCTTGAACGCGACCGCGCTTCGGGTGAACTGCTGGCTCTGCTGAGCCTCAAGATCCAAGCTCTGCCGGAAAAGAAGTCCTAAGCATCCATCGACATTTTGAAAGGGCGCCGCCGTTAAGACGCGGCGTCGTTTCGTAAACGGGAGTGACCTCGTGAACATCAAATTCAAACGTGTTGCACTGACGATTGCGGCCGTGTGCGGCCTGGCTCTGGTCGGCTGCAGCTCCACTTCGCACGAACCGGCCGAACTTGAAGACATCAACCAACTCGTTGACTCCGACAGTGTCTGGTCGCAGTCGGTAGGCAGCAGCGTCACCGGTCTGGTGACGCCCTTTTTGACCCAGTCGGGTCTCTATGCGGCCGGCGGCAATACGCTCTATAAGCTTGACCCCAAGACGGGTGAAGAAGAATGGGCGGTTGAGACCGATGCGGAAATTTCGGCCGGCGTGGGCAGCGACGGCGAATTTGTGGCTGTCGGTACCGTCAAGGGCGAAGTCGAAGTGTTCGATGCCACTGGCAAGAAGCTTTGGAGTGCGCGTCTTTCGTCAGAAATGAGCGTTCCGCCCCTTGTTGGTGCGGGCTTTGTGATCGTGCGTACGGCCGATACCCGCATCACGGCTTTTGATGCTGCTTCCGGCGAACGCCGCTGGCGCTATCAGTCCCAGGTGCCGGCGCTGACCGTGCGTGCTGCGTCGAGCATGCGCTTCTCTCCGGCCGGCATTCTGGTTGGTCAAAGCAACGGCCGCCTGCTGGCTCTCGACGGTCAGGGCAAGACGATCTTTGACATCGTCGTTGCTCAGCCCAAGGGCATTACTGAAGTGGAACGCCTCTGCGATGTGGTCGGCACTCCGCTCGTTGATCAGAACATGATGTGCGCGGCAGCCTTCCAGGGAGGCATTCTCTGTATCAGCGCCAAGGATGGTCGTCCGCTGTGGCGCGCCGCGGTTGACGCCGTGAGCGGCCCGGTGACCGACGGCGGCCGTGTCTATGTGACAACGTCGCGCGGCGAAATCAACGCCTACGACTATGCAACGGGCGAACTTGTCTGGCAGAATTCCGCCCTTTTGTGGCGCTCTCCCTCGGCTGTTGCCGTTCTGGACGAAGTAATTGCCGTCGGCGACTATGACGGCGTGGTGCACTTCCTGGATCCCAAGACGGGCAAGTTCGTCGGCCGCACGTCTGTGGACGGCGCCGTGCGAGTGCCCCCGATCTCTCTGGGCAATGGCGCCATTTTCCAGACCGATGAAGGTCAGATTTCCTACATTACCGTTACCAAGTAACTCCAAGAACCGATTTCTATGCTTCCTGTTGTCGCTCTCGTCGGGCGTCCGAATGTCGGCAAGTCGACGCTCTTTAACCGTTTGACCCGCAGCCGCGATGCGATCGTGGCTGATTTCCCGGGCTTGACCCGAGATCGTCAGTACGGTCAGGGTCGCGTGGGCCCCCGTCCCTACATCGTGGTGGATACGGGCGGCTTTGAGCCTGTCAAGTCCGAAGGCATCGTGCGCGAAATGGCCGATCAGGCCGAGGCCGCCATTGCCGAAGCCGATGTGGTGATTTTCGTCACTGACGCCCGCGCGGGTCTGACGCCGCACGATGAACGAATCATGCAGCGTCTGCGCACTTGCCAGCGCCCTGTTTATCTCGCGGTGAACAAGTGCGAGGGGCTGGCCGCCGAGCACGCCGCTGAGTTTTACGAGCTCGGCATGGGCGAGCCGATCCGCATCTCGGCCACGCATGGCCACGGCGTACTGCCGCTCATGCAGAAGGTGCTCAGCGAACTGCCCGAGGAATTCAACGAACCCGAGCAAGAGGAAGAAGAAAATCCCGATGCCCCCAAGCGAATCAAGGTTTGCTTGGCCGGTCGCCCCAACGTTGGCAAGTCGACGCTTGCCAATGCTCTGCTGGGGGAAGATCGCCTGATCGCCTACGACATGCCGGGCACGACGCGCGATGCCATCAAGGTGGATTTCGAATCCGACGGCATCCCGTTCCGCTTGATCGATACGGCCGGTCTGCGCCGCAAGGGACGCGTGTTTGAAGCCGTTGAAAAGTTCTCGGTTGTGAAGACCCTGCAGGCTATCGAGGACTGCAACGTCTGCATCTTGGTGCTTGACGCCACGGAAGGCATTGCTGCGTCCGACGCTCAGATCGCAGGCTACGCTCTTGAAGCAGGCCGTGCGCTTGTGGTTGCCGTCAACAAGTGGGACGGTGTCGACAGCTACAAGCGTTCCATGGTGGATCTTGACATCGAGCGCAAGTTCCACTTCCTGCGCTGGGCTCGATTCATCCACATTTCGGCTCTCAAACGTAACGGTCTCAACCATTTGATGAAGGCAGTCAAGGACGCGCATGCGGCAAGCTTTGCCAAACTCTCGACGCCGCGCCTTACGCGTGTGATGATGGCCGCCGTCGAACAGCAGCAGCCCCCGCGCGTGGGCCGTACCCGTCCGAAGCTGCGCTACGCGCACCAGGGCGGCATGAATCCGCCGGTGATCGTTATCCACGGCAACAGCCTCGATGCGGTAAGCGATAGCTACAAGCGCTATCTCGAAGGGGTTTTCCGCGATGCGTTCAATCTTGCCGGCACGCCGCTGCGTGTGGAACTCAAGACTGGCCGCAATCCGTATGCCGAGGACGAAAAGAAGAAATAAGCCTCGTTACATGCGGTTTTGAGGAGAATTTGCGAAAAAGCTCGAAAACAGCAACATTTTGCGCACATTTCGAGCCAAAACGCCGCGCCTTGCGGATACAATCTGCACTACGATTTAGGCAGGCGGCTTGAGCTTTTTCCTAAGCCGCTTCGTTTCGAATTGGCAGCAGTCCATTCAGTCCGACGAACGGCAACGTTCGTCTGACTCTGTGCTGATAAGAACACAACAACAATTTTCACGTCTTTGCACGGCGCTTTACTCGACAGGGAGGTCGTCGCCCAACGCGGGACGTGGCGGAGAATACAAAATGGCAAGCAAAGGACAGCTTCTTCAGGATCCTTTTTTGAACGCGATTCGCAAGGAACACATTCCGGTTTCCATCTACCTCGTCAACGGTATCAAGCTGCAGGGCCAGATCGAGGCGTTTGACCAGTATGTGGTGTTGCTTCGCAATACGGTCACGCAGATGGTTTACAAGCACGCCATCAGCACGGTGGTTCCCACTCGTCCCGTGACTGTCCCGAGCACCGGCACGGTTCTTCCGTGATTTCCGAACCCAGCAAGGCTCTCAACTGAGTTGACAAAATTTCAATTTGACAGTGCGCGGGAAGCTGAAGCGGCCCGCGCTTTTCTTGTGACGGTAGCGGTCGGACGCGAACGGCATTTCGATGCGGGCGAGGAACTCACTGAACTCGTGCGCTCCGACAATCTCGAACCCGTGGGGCTGATTCAGGCCCGGCGCGATAAGCCCGATCCGGCAACCTATCTGGGCAGCGGCAAGATCGAAGAAATCAAGATGCTTGCCAAGGGAGCCCGAGCCGACTGCATCGTTTTTGATGCGGCGCTTTCGGCTGCACAGCAACGAAATATTGCCAACGTCACCGAGCTTCCCGTTCTCGACCGCACCGAATTGATTCTCGAAATCTTCCGCCGTCGCGCCAAGAGTAAGGAAGGTCGGTTGCAGGTCGAGCTTGCCCGTCTCGAGCATCTTTCCACGCGTCTGGTGCGCGGTTGGACGCACTTGGAGCGCCAGCGCGGCGGTCTCGGCAAGACGGGCGGCCCCGGCGAAAAGCAGATCGAACTTGACCGACGCATGATTGGCGCGCGTGTCAAGATGCTGCGCGAACAGCTCAAAAAACTTTCCCGACAGCGCGACACTCAGCGTCGTTCCCGCCTGAAGGGCGATACGCCGACGGTGAGTCTCGTGGGCTACACCAACGCTGGCAAGTCCACGCTTTTTAATCGACTGGTGCGAGAGAAGGCCTACGCGGCAGATCAGCTCTTTGCTACGCTCGACACCACGGCGCGCCGCTGCTGGGTGAGCGACGAACAAACCGTTGTTCTGTCCGACACCGTTGGCTTTATCCGCGGACTGCCGCATCAGCTCGTCGAAGCCTTCAAGTCGACACTTGACGAAACGGTGCATGCGGACATTCTGCTGCATGTTGTTGACTCCGCGAGCACTGTGCGCGAAGAGCAGATGGCCTCCGTTGCGACCGTTCTCAAGCAGATCGGCGCCGATGACATCCGCCAAATTGTGGTCTATAACAAATGCGATGTGTCGGGGCTTGAGCCCGCCGTGCAGCGCAATGCCGACGGTACCGTGCGCTCCGTGACGATCAGTGCGGCAACCGGTGCCGGCCTTGATCTGTTGCGCGACGTTCTCGCTCAGGAAGCCCAAAAGGTCCGCGAGGAGAATGCGAGCGTACCGCGCGAGCTTGAATTCTGGGAAGAGGAAAGGCCGGCGGCAAAAAGCGACGATGAGGCTCTCAAGGAACTCGAAGCGCTGCTCTGAAGCGGGTCGTTTCCTGGTGCCGAAAGGCTTTTCGAATCCGCTTCGTGAGCGTTGGTAACAAGCGGTTAATCAAGCGCTTTTTCCGCTCGGGAGCCTCAAGGCGCAATGCTAAACTGCAACAGTTGCCCGACGACCCTTTCGAGGGGAATTTGCGGGCGAAAAGAATGCGATAGAACCATCTAGAAACAGGGATACTTCCATGTCATTCAATGACCCGCAATGGGGCCGTTCTGCGGGCTCTGACAAGCCCCGCAATGACGAACAGGAAAATCAGCAGAATCAGGATCGCAATCAACCCGATCCTCGCGACGACGAAAACGGTCGCGACGAGGCCGAACGACAGGCTGGCGGCAACGATCGCGGCAATATGAACGATCGTCGCGGCAACCGCAACGAAGGCAACGATCTTGATCAGCTTTGGAACGATTTCAACCGCATGGTTAATTCGATTCTCGGCGGCGGACGCGACGCTGGCGGCAATCGTCAGAACCAGGGCTCGTGGCAGTCTCGTCGCGACGATGAAGTGCCTCGTCAAGAGGATCAGCCCGCGTGGCAACGTGACGACGACAATCAGGCGCCTCCGCCTCCGCGTACGCCGCGTGCACGCCGCGGCTTCGGTCGTGATCCGAAGTCATTTTCGGTGCGCGGCATCGCCGGCCTCGTGGGCGTGGCTGCTATTGCCTGGCTTGCCAGCGGCATCTACATCGTTCCCGAAGGTCAGATCGGTGTGGTGACGACATTCGGCAAGTACACGCAGGACAGCGCACCCGGCATTAACTGGCGCATGCCCTGGCCCGTGCAGGACGTCGAAATCGTCGACGTTTCGAGTGTGCGCAAGGCCGAGATCGGTATGCGCGGCACGACGCAGCGTCTTAAGGAAGCGCTGATGCTTACCGACGATGAAAACATCGTCGACGTGATGTTCAACGTTCAGTACCGCATCAAGCCGCATGCCGCCAAGGACTTCCTTTTCCGCAGCCGCGATCCGGACCGCAGCGTATTTGACGCTGCCGAATCGGCCATGCGCGAAGTCGTCGGCCGCAAGACCATGGACTCGGTGCTCTTTGAAAGCAAGCAGGAAATCGCCTCTGCCGTGCAGGTGGCCATGCAGGCCATGCTCGACCGTTACCAGACTGGCATTGAGGTGATGAGCGTGGCCATTCAGAACGCTCAGCCGCCTCAGCAGGTGCAGGCAGCCTTTAACGATGCAGTCAAGGCCGGTCAGGACCGCGAGCGTCAAATTAACGAAGGTCAGGCCTATGCCAATGCCGTCGTGCCGGTGGCCCGTGGTATGGCCTCTCGTCTGAACCAGGAAGCCGAAGCGTACAAGGCCCGCGTGGTCGAGACAGCGCGAGGCGATGCGGAGCGTTTCAGCAAGGTGCTAGAACAGTATGAAAAGGCCCCGCAGGTGACGCGCGACCGTATCTACATCGACGCCATGCGCGACGTCTACAGCAACACCAAGAAGGTTCTGGTTGAATCTAAGGGTGCCAGCAACCTTTTGTATCTGCCGTTTGACAAGCTGCTCGAACAAAGCGCTTCGACAGCCAAGACGCAGGCCCAAAACAGTGCGGCAGCCGGTTCGACCGTGACTGCTGCTCCGACAGCTCAAGCCGCCCCGCAGCCGGAAGCCTCCCGTGCTCTGTCTCGCGAGCGCCTCCGTTGATTTGAGGGGAAACGAAGACTATGAAAAAACTGACTTCCCTTTTGGTCGCTGCCGTAGTGGCGGTGGGTGCCGCCCAACTGTGCCTTTATACGGTCGGCGAACGTGAATACGCGCTCGTGTTTGCCTTGGGCGAACTGCGAGACGTCAAGAGCGAACCGGGCCTCTACGTGAAGCTTCCGGCGCCGCTGCAAAACATCGTTTATCTCGACAAGCGCATCCTGACGCTCGACGCGCCCAACGCCGACCTTGTCCAGACGAGCGAAAAGAAGAATCTTTTGATCGACAGTTTCGTGCGCTGGCGCATTTCCGATCCGCGTAAGTACTGGGTGTCCTTCATCGGCAATGAACGTGCTGCCGAAGACCGAGTGGCCGCCTTGCTGCGCGACGTGCTCAACCAGACCGTCAATCGCAGAACGGTCAACGAAATCACGTCCCGCGAACGCGAAAAGGCCATGAATGAGATCCAGAAGGGCCTGCAGGCCCGTGTGCAGGACATCGGTATCGACATCGTGGACGTGCGTCTGAAGCGCGTCGACTTTACGCCTGAAATTTCCGAGTCCGTTTATCGCCGTATGGAAGCCGAACGCAAGCGTGTGGCGAGCGAAGAACGCAGCAAGGGTGCTGCCGCGGCCGAACAAATCCGTGCTCAGGCCGATCGCGAACGTGAAGTGATTCTGGCGGAAGCCTATCGCCAGGCTCAGGAAATCAAGGGCGAGGGCGACGCACAGGCCAATGCCGTCTACGCCGAAGCCTTCAACCGTAATCCCGAGTTCGCGAAGTTCTACCGCAACATCGAGGCCTACAAGCAGAGTTTCGGTAAGTCGACCGACATGATCGTGCTGGACGGCTCGGGCGAGTTCTTCGATTACCTCAAGAACTCCAAAGAAAAGTAAAAAAATCTGGGCCGACTGCGCATGAAAACTCTCGTTCTGGCGTTATGCTTCATGGCGGTTTTCGAAGGAATTCTGCCGCTTGTGGCTCCAGCTAAGTGGAAGCAGGCCGTCAAGACCGCTGCCGATCTGCCCGATGCCGTCCTGGTACGAATCGCCGCGGTGCTGGTGGCGGGTGGCCTGGCGGCCGTGTGGCTTATCATGCTCTACTGGAAGTGATGAGCCCAAGGCGTCAAGAACAATAGATTTTCAAAGAGGGAGGAGCGCTTTTTCCGCCCGGTCGGCCGATGCGGCACAGGCGCTCAAAGCATATGATCAGTTGGCTTATTCCGGAGCATTTCTCGGATATTCTGCCGCGCGAAGCACGCGTGCTTGAGTCGATGCGGCGTAAGTGTCTGGATCTCTTTAAGGTCCACGGCTTTGAACTCGTGCAGCCGCCGATGGTGGAGTACGTTGATTCGCTTTTGACCGGCAGCGGCAGCGATTTGGACAACAGCACGTTCAAGTTCATGGATCCGGGTACGGGCCGCACGATCGGCATCCGCGCCGACATGACGCCGCAGTGCGCGCGCATTGACGCGCATATTCTGGGCCGCAAGGGCGTGAGCCGCCTGTGCTATGCGGGCAGCTGTCTGCACGCGCGTCCGATGCATCCTCTGGCAAGCCGAGAACCTGTGGTTGCGGGCGTCGAACTCTTCGGCGCCAGCGGCATTGAGGCTGACGCCGAGATTATGTCGCTTGCCGTGCGTACTCTGAAAAAACTCGGCATCGATGTGGTGCACATCGACATCGGTCACATGGCCATTCTGCACGCCCTGATGGGCGAACGAATTTCCGACGAAAGCGTGCATGGTGTGGTGCGGGCGCTTCGCATGAAGGACCCGGTTGCACTTGCGCAAGCCGCCGTTGGTTTTGATCCGGAAGTCCAGCAGGCTTTGCAGCTTTTGCTGCGGACTTTCGGAGAAGTTTCCGTTCTCGATATACTTGAGCGCGAGCTGCCGCAAAAGCCCGAAATTCAGGCTGCTTTGCGGGAAGTTCGAGAGCTTGCGAGCATCTGCGGGGCTGACGAAGTAAGCGTCGACTTCTGCGATGTGCACGGCTATCAGTACCTCACGGGCATAACGTTCTCGGTGAACATACCGAATTATGCTCAGGCGGTTTTGAGAGGCGGGCGCTATGATGGTGTTGGTTTGGCGTTCGGTCGCTCGCGACCGGCCTGTGGCTTTACGGTGTACCTGCGTGCGCTCGCGGGCCTACAGGTGGCCGCTTCGCACCGTCCGCAGGCCGTTGTGGCGCGCGGACCGCTTGCTCGCGACCTTGAAGCACAGGTTGAAAAGCTTCGCGACGAAGGGCATATCGTCGTACGCTTGCTGCCCGGCGAGCGCGACGAAGACGTGCTCGAACAGTTTGTGATTACGAAAGAATTAGTTAGAACCTCTTCGGGCTTTGAACTCAAGGCCCTCTGAATTCCGGATGGAAGGAGTCCCAATGTCTAAAAATGTCGTGGTAGTCGGTGCCCAGTGGGGTGACGAAGGCAAGGGCAAGGTTGTCGACTGGCTCACCGAGCGCGTCGACGGCGTCGTTCGCTTCAACGGCGGTCACAATGCCGGTCACACCCTCGTGATCAACGGCGCAAAAACGATTCTGCGTCTGATCCCGTCGGGCATCATGCATCCGACCTCTCGCTGCTATCTCGGCAACGGTGTCGTGTTTTCTCCCGAAGCCTTCTTCTCTGAAATCGAAGAACTCAAGAGCCACGGAGTGGATGCTGAACCGCGCATTCGCGTCTCGGGCAACGCCCCCCTGATCATGCCGTACCACGTGGCGCTGGATCACGCTCGCGAAGCCGCGCTCGGCGCCAACAAGATCGGTACCACAGGCCGCGGCATCGGCCCGGCTTACGAAGACAAGGTCGCTCGCCGCAGCGTTCGTGTCGCCGACCTGTTCGATCCGGAACGCTTTGCCGAACGCGTGCGTTCCGTGATGGATTTGCACAACTTCACGCTCAAGAACTACCTGCATGCCGAACCGCTCGATCCGGAAGAAGTGATCGCCAAGACGCTCGGCTATGCCGAACGTCTGCGTCCGCTTGTCGCCGACATCAGCGCCGAACTAAACGCGCAGATGGATCAGGGCAAGCAGTTCCTCTTTGAAGGCGCTCAGGGCTCAATGCTTGACATCGACCACGGTACGTATCCCTTCGTGACTTCTTCCAACGTCGTGGCTGGTTCGGCCTGTGCCGGCGCCGGCGTCGGTCCCAACCGTCTCAACTACGTTCTCGGTATCACCAAGGCCTACTGCACCCGCGTCGGTTCCGGTCCGTTCCCGACCGAACTTCTTGATGAAGTGGGCGAAGAACTGCGCCGCAAAGGCAACGAATTCGGTGCCGTGACGGGCCGTCCGCGTCGCTGCGGTTGGTTTGACGGTGCCGCTTTGCGCCGTGCCGTTCAGATCAACGGCCTCACGGGCCTTGCCATCATGAAGCTCGACGTGCTCGACGGCATGAAGACCGTCAAGCTCGGTGTGGGTTACACCGTTAACGGTGAAAGGGTCGATCTGATGCCTTATGGTGCAGACGCTGCCGCCGCTTGCGAACCGGTTTACGAAGAGTTCGAAGGCTGGAACGAAAGCACATTCGGTGTGACTCGTTGGGAAGATCTTCCGGCTTCCGCTCAGAAGTATCTGCAGCGCCTCTCCGAAGTGGCCGGTTGCCCGATCGCTCTCGTGTCCACGGGGCCGGATCGCAACCAGACAATTCTTTTGAACGATCCGTTCGCTTAATGGAGCCTGGGTTCGGGCCGCACGACCAAAAAGTTTTCCCTTCGGTGTGGCCTGAGCTAAAATCGCTCCTCAAAACAAAAAACACAAAGGCGGTTTCCCAACGGACTCCGCCTTTTGACGTACCAAACCCACACAATTCGTTAAGCAGACATGGCTGAAACCACCCACGCCCATTTTGACTGGAATACCTATATTGAACTTTGCGAACGGCTTGTGGCCCGCGTGGCCAAGAGCGGCTGGCAGTTTGATTCTCTGCTTTGCTTGGCTCGCGGCGGCATGCGCCCCGGCGACTTTTTCAGCCGCATCTACGGCAAGCCGCTGGCAATCATGACGACGAGCTCCTATCGCGAAGCGGCCGGCACCGTGCAGGGTGATCTCGACATTGCCAAGTACATCACGGGTGTGACCGAACTCAAGGGCAAGCTCCTTCTGGTCGACGACCTCTGCGACTCGGGCGAAACGATCCGCCGTGTGGTTCAGCATCTGCGCAAGTGCTATCCGGAAGTCACTGAAATCCGCGTGGCCGTTCTTTGGGTTAAGGCCTGCTCTGTCTTCAAGCCCGACTACAGCGTGATCACGTTCAAGGACAGCCCCTGGATTCACCAGCCGTTTGAGTGCTATGACGATCTCGGCGAAGAAGTGCATCTCAAGAAGTGCCTTGAAAAGTACGGCGACGAGCTCTGATAAAGCGTCGATTTTCGTTTGAAAAAATTTCGGTCCCGGCAGGAGTTGAAACCTGTGCGGGACTTTTTTTATCGTGTAAGCGTCCTTGCAAACTCTGTTTGTGACATCAGTTGCAAGAGCCCGCTGTTGATCTGATCGGGTTGGTGAACCAACACGTGGTTTCTGGTTGCTTCGCTGTTGTTAATGCCGATAGACATTAATGCGAATTCAACACCGGCGGCTTTGAGTTTTTCCTGCATACTCTGCGCGTATTGCGCATTGAACCGTCCGTCGGTGATGATGACCAGAAGCTTATTGCGTGCTCGCGACAGCTTGAAGGAATCCAATCCCCAGCGCATGGCTTCCTGTATCGGCGTAGCGCCATAGGCGTCGACCGGAGGCAGCTTGTGTTCAAATGAAGCAAGCGTTTCCTTTGTGTCTTTGAGAAGTGCAATATGGTCGTTGTCGAGCCCAGGAAAGAGGGCTACGCGCGAGGCCGTACCTTTGATACGATCCACGGCGCGCACCAGAGCGTTGACGGCGGCTTTGGCAAGTGTCATCGTCAAGACGCCCATCGATCCCGAGCGATCGAGCAACACGCAGATTTCGGCGTTCACGCTTTTTCCCGTGGCCGCCACTTCAAAGAGTCGGTGATCGGAACAGGCCATGGCATCGACCCAATCGTCGCGCAGATCGCTTCCGGATTTGTGAAATCCATAGTCGGCAAAATAATCCTTGGTTTTAAGAAGTTGCGAGAATTTCTGCGTGAGGCTGCCGAGGTTCTTTTGAAGTTCTTGAAACTGACGAATGAATTCGCGTCGAAGCCCGCAGTCCCGGAGCTTCGAGGAGTCCGACGGCCAACGGTTCAATCTGTAGGAGGATTCCGGTTCGACGTCGCAAATGCCGGCGCCGACGGTGTCGGCTGTGGTCGGCAACTGTGCTCGTCGCATCCGGTATTGCGTTGCCGTCGCACTGCTCATGGGCTGTTCGAAAAGCTTTTCGATGAATTCAGCCGGATTGTTTTCAGATGTGTTTTGCGCTTCGTGCGACTCAAAGAGGTTTGCCGTTTTTCCTGTTTCCGGTACTCCGGTCGGTGTTTGCTGAAGGCTTTGTTCGTCTTTGAACCGCGTCAGGATCTTGAAAAGTTTGTGCGCGATCTTCAGACAGTCGCCGGTGGATTTTGCTTGATCGACCTTCAAGGACTCCTTGAGCAAGGCTCGCCGGATTGATTTGGGCATCGGTCGGACAAGATCGCGGGTTTGAGACAGATTGCGCAGTGCCCAGCGGTAACCGGCGTGCGCCATCAGTTCGCAGTGAAGCCAAGTCACGACGCATTCGATGGGAGCCGATGTGAATTTCTGCGGCGTGACTGCCCTCAAGGTGCCGTCGGCTTCTCGGTAGTCGGCAAGCTTTTCTCGCCAGATTCTGTAGGCGGGAGATTTTTCTTCTCCGAGACGATCAATGCGGACGTCTTCTACGACGTTCAAGAGTCGGTGAATGAGGTTGTGAACAGATTGACCTTTTTCAAAGTCGGTGTGCTCGACGTGCATCATCTCGTGGATGCCGTGGCCGAGCGCTAGCGTTTCGAAACAGTCGGCTAAAAGGGTGTGTTCGCCGAGCCAAACAGTCTTGCCGTCAGTTGACGGGAAGTGAGAAAACTGGAACTGGGTGTCGCCTGAACCGGCGAAACTGCGCAGAAAAGCGCAGACGGCCTTTCGGCGGGAGGAGGGGGAAAACTGATCGGACACGGTGAGGATCTCGGTAGCCATATCGGGTTCTCGCAATCGGTAAAAGTCTCTCGAATGTGACGCGCTCTAGCATCGTCAACGCCGGCCATATTAACAGACTGACGGCTGATGTTGTCAAGACGAGATGCACATCAACGATGAAATACGAGAGTAGAAAGGAATATATAAAAGCTTATATATGACTTAATATAGGTACCGAAGAAACAAGAAAACTACTGTGGTTACATGGAAAGTCAATGCTGACTAACAGCTCATATCTGATCTGTAGTAATGACATGAAACAAACCGAACTTGTTCGTTCCGATTCGTGACAATGGACTGTGTTGCATGCGTTTTTCGCGAGGTTGACCCTCGCATTCTTTTGCTAACTTTCTTGAAGTCCTCTGTCATGCAGATCAAACAGATTTTGGTGTCGGTTTGTTCATTGTGTTTTTTGTCGGTCACGATGTCATCTTTTGCGGCCGGGACCTCCCCCGAAATTGATACGCGACCGCTGCTTCGTATCGGTTACATTGAGAGCAGTTTTTCGCCGTTCGAACGCAAAGGATTTCAGGATACGTTCGAGTACCTGCAGCGAGAACTTCCGCAGTATCGAATTCGGATTCAGAACTTTCTCGTTACAGATCTTGAGATGGGCGTAAGAAACAAAGAGCTCGAACTCTTTATAAAGGGGGAAATTCTTGGAGTTGACGTTGCTGAAAACAGCATGACAACCATTTCGGACGGCACAGTCTGTTCAAAGCCGGCAAATTGAAAAATGACCGCGATAAGTATTTGAGTCATAGAGCTCGTCTTCAGCGCAACGGTTCGTGTAACGCCAAATCTCAGGCCGAGAAAGGCGACACGAGCAACACGTCAACCACAATGCCAGCAAGGCAATCGTGGAAAAAGCCGTACAAAGCGGCAAAAGATTTCACGCACTTTTGCGAGAGAATCAAAGCCGGACACAAGGTGCGGGCCAGACTGCACCGATGGCCGTTTCGAGAGCTGCAGCAGATGATTGTCGACAAAGTCTCACGATTGGCGATGAGGCTGATGTTTGTGGATCCAAGGTACACGAGCAAAACGTGTTCCGCGTGCGGTGCGATTGGCAAGAGGAAGAAGCACCGGTTCGAATGTCACTGTGGTTACTGAGCGCACAGCGATCTGAATGCAGGTCGAAATCTGCACGGTCTGGGCTATCTGCTGATGACCCAGGGGCCGGACGTAAACAGGCCTAATGCGACATTACGAATGTGATAGTTGCAAAGTCTGCGACTTTAGCTGCGGATTGCTTACAGTTGCAATCGTTTCCAAATCGTTGAGATGCATCAGAAAGCATGGGTTCAGTGGATTACACGGACATTGCTGACATGTCGCGTACACATGCTTCGCAGGCATTAGACCAAGGAGTGGTACTTAAGCAGTTTGCTGTCGGTCAACGAAGTCTCGAATGTCCAAACAAAAACGCCCGGCTGGCTAACCGGGCGTCTTGGGAAATTTTTCGAGGCGAGTTAGGAATGTTCGATGCGATGTTCGTGACGAACATCCTCGCCGATAAGATGCAGACTGTCGCCTTTTTTCTGATTGCTGCGATGACGCAGGATGACGCAGAACATGCTCAGGGCTACGAATGCGCCGAACATGACCATGGCGGCCTGTACTGAGAAATCCAGGTGAATCAGCAGGGAGTACACGGCGAGCATCACAAGGATGGAGAGGTTTTCATTGAAGTTCTGCACGGCGATCGAGCGGCCGGCGCTCATGAGCACGTGGCCGCGGTGCTGCAGCAGTGCGTTCATCGGAACCACGAAGAAGCCGGCGAGAACTCCGACGGCAATCATGATGCCGCAGGCACCGATCACAGCGTTGCGGATTTCAAAGCCGAAAATTTCAACGACGCCGGGAATGAGACTTTGGTCGTAGAAGCTTGCGCCGCCAACGACGAGCCCCATGGCTACGCCCAACGGAAGAACAACGAGCGACTTTTTAAGCGGAATGAAGGCTGCTGCACCTACGGCACCGAGAGCAATACCGATCGACACCACAGCCTGAAGAATGGCGCCGTCGGAAAGATGCATGCCGAGTGCTTGTTCGGCCCACTTCAAAACGAGAAACTGAAGCACGGCGCCCGCGCCCCAAAAGAGCGTGGTGACCGAAAGTGAGATCTGCCCGAGTTTGTCGTGCCAGAGCAAAGAGCAGGACTGGAAGAAATTCTTGATGGAGGCGATCGGTTCGAAGTTGGGGCGCGCGTAACGAACGCCCGTGTCGGGAATCGTCAGGTTGACGGCGGCGGCAAGTGCGTAGACGATGCCGACGATAAAGAGAGCCGCTTCGGGATCGGTATCCAGACCGATTGCAGGCAGGTGGAAGGTTTGAAGAATATAACCCGCCACTTCAGGCTTGATCAAAACGCCGCCCAACACAACGCCCAGAATGATGGATACGACCGTCAGACCTTCGATCCAGCCATTGGCGATAACCAGTTTTTCCGGTGGAAGAAGTTCGGTGAGAATGCCGTACTTGGCAGGAGAATATGCTGCTGCGCCGATGCCGACGACGGCGTAGGACAGAAGCGGGTGGGAGCCGAAAAGCATGAGCAGACAGCCAAAGACTTTGACCGCATTGGTAATGAACATCACGCGGCCCTTGGGCATCAGATCGGCGAAGATGCCGACCCAGGCGGCCAGTCCCACATAACTTAAAACAAAGAAGAGCTTTAGCAGAGGCGTCATCCAGTCTGGCGCCTGAATGCTGGCCAAAAGCGCAATGGCGGCGATCAGCAGTGCGTTGTCTGCAAGACTCGATAGGAACTGTGCCGCCAAAATGTTGTAGAAACCGCGCTTCATAAAAAGTATCGTCAGAATCTCTCGAATCCGGACGGAGCATCCGGGATCATTGTCGTGGCCGCAGTTTAGCATTGAGCCTGTGAAAGCGGCAGCAAGAAAAATTGTGACTTTTGACGCTGTCCGGTTATCGGAGTGCCCGAAATGGAAGACTTCCGCGACTTGTCTGCCCAAGACCTCAGAGTGTTGCAAAGTTCGGCAATTCACATTTCCGCAGTTTCCGATTCGGTGCCGTTCGAGTAGGATTTCAGCTTTGAGTTCCGAGCAACGTTGCCGGCAACTAAAAAAGACTGATACAGAGCAAAGCGGGAGGCTTCTGACGCCTCCGAGAAAACATCGAGAAGTAAATGCCAAGACCAATTTCCGTACTGATTCACCTCGAGGCACTGCAGCACAACATCGCCCGCATGAGGGAGGCGGCGCAGGGACGTACGCTTTGGGCGGTCGTCAAGGCCAATGCCTACGGACACGGGTTGGAAAACGCCGTCAGAGGCTTTGCACAGGCCGACGGTCTGGCGCTGATTGAAGTGCGGGAAGCGCAGAGAGCGCGAGCGGCGGGTTGGACAAAGCGAATCCTCATGATCGAGGGTTTTTTCGACGAAGGGGATATTGCAGAACTTGAACGGCTCGACGTCGAGCCCGTGGTGCACTCCCGCTGGCAGATTGAACTGCTAAAGAAAACGAGCCACACCAACCTCAAGGTTCACCTGAAGGTCAATTCCGGCATGAACCGTTTGGGTTTTCTGCCTGATCAGGCAGCGGCCGTGATTGAAGAAATCAACGCCATCGAAGGAGTCAAGGTCGTTGACATCGTGACGCACTTTGCCAATGCCGAACAGGACTTCGACGGCAAAGGGCCGGTGACGGTCGCCAAGCAGCTCGAGCGCATGAAGCCGCTTTTGGCAGACTACGACGCTTGCATGGCCAATTCCGCTGCGACGCTTTTGCACCCGCAGGTGGGCGGCGTTGGTGTGCGCGGCGGCATCGTCCTCTACGGTGTGAGTCCCGACGCTTCCGTGACTTCCGAGCAGCTCGGCTTGAAACCCGCAATGACACTGAGCGCGGACATCATTGCCGTGCGTGAAATTGAGCCGGGAGAGGCCGTGGGCTACGGCAGCCGCTGGATAGCAAGGCGCCCGACGCGCCTGGCGGTGGTTGCCTGCGGTTACGCCGACGGTTATCCGCGGTCCATGCCCGACGGCTCTCCGACCTGGGTGGAAGGCAAGATCGCTCCCCTGGCCGGTGCTGTTTCGATGGACATGCTCACCATTGACGTCACCGATATTCCGCAAGCCCGCGTAGGCAGTCGTGTGGAATTGTGGGGGGAACACATTCCCGTCAACGACTTGGCAAGCCGCTGCGGCACGATCGGATACGAATTGCTTTGCGCCGTGGCCAGCCGTGTTCCCGTGATCTCCGACTAAGCGACTCGCTCGATGGCAAAAGCAAGAACCCATTACGTTTGTTCCGAATGCGGCGGCTCTACTGTCAAATGGCAAGGTAAATGCCCGCACTGCGGCGCCTGGAACACAATGCGTGAGTTCCGTGAACCGACGGCCTCTCAGTCCCGTTTTGCCGCATCGCGTCGTCAGACGTCTCTGGCCGACGGCGAAGGTGTGGTTGATCTTGCCGAGGTTCAGGCGAGTGAAGTCCCGCGCATTCTGACCGGCATCGGCGAGTTTGATCGCGTGACCGGCGGCGGGCTGGTTCCCGGTGGCGTGGGTTTGATCGGCGGCGACCCCGGCATCGGCAAGTCCACGTTGTTGCTGCAAGTCCTTGCGCGCATGGTGCGTCTTGGCAAAACGGCCCTTTACGTGTCGGGCGAAGAATCCGCATCGCAGGTTGCTTTGCGTGCGCAGCGCATTGGGCTGGACCCCAGCGGCATGAGGCTCATGAGCGAAATTGAGCTTGAGCGCATTGAGGCTGAGATTTCCGCCTCCAAACCGCAGTTTGTTGTCATCGACTCCATTCAGACGCTCTACAGCTCGGATCTGGAATCGGCTCCGGGCAGCGTTACGCAGGTTCGGGAATGTTCGGCTCGACTGACTCGATTGGCCAAGACCACCGGTGCCGCGCTCATTTTCGTGGGGCATGTGACAAAGGACGGTGCTCTCGCCGGACCCCGCGTGCTTGAGCACATCGTCGATACGGTTTTGTACTTTGAAGGCGACACCCACAGCAACTTCCGTCTGATTCGCGCCTTTAAAAATCGTTTCGGTGCCGTCAACGAACTCGGTGTCTTTGCGATGACCGACCGCGGTCTGCGCGCCGTTTCCAATCCTTCGGCCATTTTCCTGTCGGAACATCGCAACGATGTGGCCGGAAGCGTCGTCATGGTGACCCAGGAGGGTTCACGCCCTCTGCTGGTGGAAATCCAGGCTCTGGCCGACGAATCCCATTCACCCGCACCGAGACGTTTGTGCGTCGGGCTGGACGCGCAGCGTCTGGCTATGCTTTTGGCGGTGCTGCATCGCCACGCCGGCATTTCCTGCTTTGAAAAGGACGTGTTTGTAAACGCTGTGGGCGGCGTCAAGATCACGGAACCGGCCAGCGACTTGGCCGTGCTGATGGCCGTGGCAAGTTCCCTGTCGGATCGCCCCCTGCCGGCGGGCACCGTGATTTTCGGCGAAGTCGGCCTAACCGGCGAAATACGACCGATACCTCGGGGACAGGACCGACTTAAGGAAGCGGCCAAACTCGGTTTTTCCATGGCGATCATTCCCAAAGCCAATGCACCCAAAACTCCGATCGAAGGACTTGAGGTGAAGGCGGTGGATCGGTTAACCGACGCTTTGGCCGTCATTTTGGATTAATCAGAAAGCAGTCAGCCTCTGTTAGACTTTTGCACACTCAAAAAAAAGATCGGCGTTGCCCAACGGCGTCGTACCGATATTTTTTCCTGAAATCCATTCTTTAGAGAAATCCTAACAATGCGCATCACGAAACTTCTTTCGCTCGACAGTGAACCCGCCAAGCCGATTCTTGACCGTGCCAAGCCGATTGCTCTGGCGTTCCTCGAACGCATCAAGCTGCCCGAAACTTTCGTTGTCGGTGATCAGACGATCGAAAATGCTTTAGGCGAAGTTCGTCCTTTGGAGGTTGGTGACGTTCTCGTTGACGAAAACGGTGGCTTCTACAAGATCGAAGCTCCGGTGGAAACGATCTTCAAGGTCACGGGCGACCTCGACCTGATGCAGGAAGCCGTCTACGCCCTGACTGCTCGCGGCGTGCGTGTTGCTCAGACCGAAGACGGTTTTGCCGTGGCCGGCATCGAACAGTACAAGGCCATGCTCGAAAGCGTGGGTCTGACTGTTACGGCAGCTCAGGAACCGTTTACTCCCGTTCCGTTGCCTCGTCCTCACCACGGCGGTTGCGGCTGTGGTTGCGGCGGCCATCATCACCATCATGGAGAGGGTGAATGCGGCTGTGGCTGCGGCGGTCACCATCATCACGAGGAGGGTGAATGTGGCTGTGGTTGCGGCGGACATCATCACCACGATGAAGGTGAATGCTGCTGCGGCGGCGAAGGTCACCATCACCACGGTGAAGGCGAATGCTGCTGCGGCGGCGAAGGTCACCATCACCACGGTGAAGGCGAATGCTGCTGTGGCGGCGAAGGTCACCATCACCACGGTGAAGGCGAATGCTGCTGTGGCGGTGAAGGCCACCATCATCATGGTGAAGGCGAATGCTGCTGTGGCGGTGAAGGTCATCATCACCACGGTGAAGGCCAGTGCTGCTGCCAGGATAAGGAAAGCGGCAAATAATCTGCTCTGATAATTGAGCGCGCAAGTAAACTGCTTTCAGGTACAATGCGCGCTCCGATTTGCGCGGATGTGGCGAAATTGGTAGACGCACCAGATTTAGGTTCTGACGCCGCAAGGCGTGTCGGTTCGAGTCCGACCATCCGCACCATTTTAGAGAATCACGACAGATCGTAACGGATCAGATGTTGAATAAAAGCCCCGTGAGTCGGGGCTTTTTTAATATCACAACGTATCACGACAAGTTAGCAAAGAGCGCTTCCGTATGGTATAACTTTTCGGTTGGTTATACCATTGAAATTCTTTGAATGAAACAAGTAAAACCTCTGACCGTAAAACAGGTGGCAGCCATTACTAAGCAAGGTCTTACCTGTTTGGGTGGCGTTAATGGTCTTTACCTGATGGTAAAAGGCGAAGGTAAGTACTACGTCTTCCGGTACGCCTCGCCTCTGACAGGAAAAAGATCTTTTGTATCACTGGGGACGACTTCTTCAATCACGCTGGCTCAGGCTCGTGAGAAAGCAGCAAAGTATGCTGCCGATGTACGAGACGGTCATGACATCGCGCAAAAACGTCGGGAGCAACGAGAGAAGCGCAAACTTGCTGTTTTAGTGTCTCCACAGGTCAAAGCAGGCACTTTCGAGGCTGTCGCAAAGCAATGGCTGGATGCCAGAGTCAAAACTGGCTACTACGATAAGAATGTGCGAGGAGTGTCTGTCGTTGAAGCATATCTGTCGCGGAACATCAATCCGGTACTCGGGAAGATGCCGGTTGATGCAATTAGGGCACAGGATGTCTTTCGGTGCCTGAAACCCATTTGGACAACTACGACGGAGGCCAAGAACAAGTGCCTCACCATCATCAACGGAGTGTTTCGATGGGCGCAGGCAATGGGAATGTTGGAGGGTGAAAATCCTGCCGATAAGCGAGGTGCCTTGGGAGTTTTGCTCGAGAACCTATCGCCCCATGTCAAGCAGCCTCGAAATATGGGTGCACTGGATCCGGAGGAGATGCCGGAGTTCTTTTGCGAACTGATGAACTGGGGCACGATCGCCAGTAAGGCTTTTGCCTTCGCGATTTTGACTGCTTCGCGTTCAAAGGCGGTGCGCACTGCCAGATGGTCTGACATTGATCTGGAGGCCGGCACGTGGACTTGCCCGGAATCGGCCATGAAGGTTAAAGGTCGAGGGATTTTTGTCGTTTTGCTGAGCACGGCAGCAATTCGGTTGCTCAAGTCACTGCCGAGAATGGCCAACACCGATCTGGTCTTCCCATCCCCTTACCAGCATAAGGTGATGTCAGATACCGGGTTAGGTCAAATTGTTGGCGATATGAACAAACAGGCCAAGAGACAAGGCTTGCCGTTGTGGATCGACAAGGCTCAGACTGAAACATTGGGGAAGGACATTCGCATCACAGTCCACGGTACATCGCGCGCGACGTTTAAGACGTGGACGAAGCTGGATGCAAATTTGAAGCGCTTCGATAGAGACGCCGTTGAGCTATGCCTAGCGCACAAGCTCGATGACGGCTATGGTGGAGCCTATGATCGCGCCGCCATGTTGGAAGAGCGGCGGCGGATCATGGATGCTTGGGGGGAGTTTTGCTGCTCGAAGCTCAACCAGCCTGCAAAGCTTCGACGCAAGGGATGATTTCCGTTTTCTTCCAAACAGTGATGCGCTGAGAGATTTTCACGGGCTTTGGAAGCTTGCCTTCCCTTGCCCATCTCCATACGGTTGGAATCGAAATCCCAAGTAACTTCGCCACATCCCAGGCGCGAAGGAATTGTTCTTCTGGTGAAAAAGTATTTTTATCTGCGGACGTTGTCATTGTAAGCCTCATTGTCTAATTCGATCAGCGCATCGTTGATTGCTGCGGTGCCCATCGTGGCAAGCAGCTGATACTCGGCGTCCTGCGAGAACTTCTCAGAGAAAGCGAAGAGTTGCTTCATGGCAAAGATCAGGTCGCCGTAGCGGCATTGCTCTTGCGTCCCCATGCGTATCAGGCCGAGATCGATCTTGACGGCGTCCTCGAAAATCTTGAAGTCCTTTTCGGTGAGTTGTCCCCAGCTGTCGTATGCCCACGTTGGAATCTTCGGCCTGCCTGGCTGGTACTTCTTGGTGCGTTTCTTTTTGGGTTTGCTCATGGCATGAAAAAGCCGCCCGGAGGCGGCTCATTGTTGCTGTTCGTCTTCGTCAATTAACGCATTGGGATCAAGATCAAACTCTCCGCATCCGAGTTCACCAAGAGCGACTCTATTCGCTTCAAGGCGTAGAAAACCGTCCAAACGTTCCATGTATGCCAGAGCTTTTCGGCGGCAATATAGAGAGCTTCCCTCTTTTTCTTCCAGTTCTTCAGCCTGTTCTTCGTAAACTGAAAAACGGCGTTTCAACTCTCTCATTCTTGCATCGAAAGTTTTTCCCGACCAAGTTCTGCAATAGATGCAGTTTCGACATTTTCCGTAAGGCATATTTGTCTCCAGTAATGTGGCCGCCGCCTGCGCAGTTCCCTACGCTTGCACACATCACGGGCGGCGGCCGAAGAGGTTAATCGTTAGCTCGGGTCTCTACGACTCGAGCCCAGTGCCAGAGACGCTCCGCGAACTTCGATAGGAAGTCAGGGTTGAGATCGGAGCGGGCGCCGCTAGCTGCGGTTGAACAGATGAATCCATCGTCTTCAGAGATGCGAAGGATGAGGTTGAAATCCTTGTCGTATATCTCGAAGGCGTATTCGGTAACCTGAGCGACCATGCCGTCGCCGAGCTGGACGATCTCCGGCGGAGGACACGGGGCTGGTTTCTTGGCGTTTTTCATGGTGTTGGTTTGTACGGTTCTGGCAGCTCTGCCCAAGCTATCACTGTGAACTCGCCTTTATACATGTCGAAGTTTTGCCATCCGAATGCTGTTCTTACATACGGTTCCCCATACTCCGCGACTGCGGTCACTAGGTAGAGCTTTGCAAACTCAGTCTCTGGCAGGGGCACCTCGGGGAAGGGGTGCCACACGGTTTTGGTCTCGCTCATTTGCTGAGCTCCTCTTCAGCGATACGCTTCAGTTGCCGCGTGATCTTGAACTCGACTTCCGACTCGACGTCGTAGTCTTCCGGTGCAGTTTGGTCGTGAAGGTAGATAAGCTGGTCGACCATGATCTTGACGTCAGCCAGTTCCTCAAAAAAGTTCACAAGATGGTCGGCCTCGCAGCCGTCAAACTTTTTGAGGTTTTTGATGGCGACGATGAGTTCGGCCATCTCTTCAATTGTCTTTTCGGCTTGAGCGTCGAAGCCGTAGTGATCCGCTATCTTCTTGAGGCGGGGATCAATCTCGAATCTTTTTGTCATGAATGAAAAAGGCCGCATTGCTGCGGCCGCTCCTTATGCTCGAAAGGTCTGCAGGGCAAGCCTGCTTTCGTCTTGGAACTTTCTCTCGATCCATCTTTCCACGTCCTTGCGAAGGTAGCGGCGGGTGCCGCCTTCGACCAGTGAGACGCATGGAGGGAAAGTCGGGTCTGCGAGCATGTCGCGCACGGGCTTGCTGTCGGGCGCATAGGCGCACATGAGCGCGATGTCCGAGGCAGTCACGACAATCGACTGCCCGCGCTTGAGTTCCTTGACGACTTCTTTGGCGATTGCTTTGACGTCTGTCATTTTTTATCCTCAATGATTGCCTTTGCCAGTGCGTCGAAACGCGTCTTGACTTCGGCAAGGAATGTCTCACATTGCTCCAGAGCCGCGTTGAGTTCGTCTTGAATTGGCTCATACCGCACGATGAAAAGCTTGGCTGGCGACCATGCTCCGGAAAGCCGCGGGTCGTAGCTCACGAAGTCAACCCATTTGCGACCGGTACAGAGCAGTTGCACGAGCATCTGCGGTTTGTACTCTTCAGGAACAATTCCCGCGGCCACGCGCTGCAGGTGAACATTTGTGCTGTACGGGCACTTGATTTCGAGTAGTCCGTCTTCTCCCACAAGACCGTCGGGGGACGCTCCGAAGAACTCAATCGTTGGGTGTGTGATAAATCCCACGAGGTCCACGAGTTCGCCAGTAGCGTCTTCGTAGGCATCGCGCGCTTCATCCTCATGATCGCGTCCCCATTGAATCGACGGCGGATTGCCGATGCCTTCCGGCTGGTTTGTGACACGCTCGCAGATGAGTGTGTCAATCAGAGCCTCATAGGCAGCAGTGGGCTTACCGTCCTTTCTGCGCTGAAGCACGGCAGCAGCGCGTGAAGCCGTCAAACAGCCGCAGCGGTCTGCGAACCATTGCGCTGTCTGCTGAAGCGGGCTACTCATGGCAAACCTCCCTGCATGGCTTCGATGATCTTCTTGGCAAGATCGACTTCGCCGGATGTGCGCAGAGTCTCGCGCTCTTCTTTGGTGCAACTCTTCCAAAACTCGACCCATGCTTCCTTGCTGGTGTTGGCCGCGGATCGGTTTCTCTCAACGAGATCATTGGAGACGAACGGTTGCGCCTGTTCGGCCGGCGGTGATGGCTTATCGTCAGGGTCAGGGGTTCCAGCAACAGGAATGCAAAAGAGCTGAAACATGAGGCTTTTGTAAGCGTAGCTCATTGCTTTGCCTGCCGCCTTGTCGCCGGTGTCTGCTCCTTCGCCGAGAGACTCGACGCAGAAGTGGCTGCCGTCTTCCGTGCTGGTGATCTGGTACGACACCTTGATACGCACGAGCCTCATCTTGCCAGCTGTGCTGTCCGGCTCCTTCTCGATGCGCACCGGAGCGATAACGATGTGATGCTTCGGCAGCAACGGAGCGAGTGCTGCGTACACGTCCTCGATGCCGCGGTAGGCGTAGTTGAACTGTCCGCCCTGCGACTTCCTGGCCTTTTCGATGCCGTGTTGTCTGAGCTCGTCTGTGAGCTCAGAGATTGCGGTGTAAACCTTTGCTTCTGTCATAGATGCTCCTGGATGAGCGGATAAATCTTCCAAAAGAAAAGCGCAGTTACTCCGACAAAAGAGACTGCGCTGCTGGCGATTAGCACGCGATACTTTTTGATGAGCGCGCGGCGACGATTCCACTTGTCGCGCTTGATTTTTCCTTCGATCCACTTCTGCCAAGCGGGATCGTGCGGGATGGTGTCCATACCTGGCTCCGGAAAAAGAAAAAGCCCCGCGGGTGCGAGGCTTGAAAATAAAAATTGCTATAAGAATAGGCTTATTGATTCGGAAGTTCTGGGGTTGCAGAGAAAGCTTCCAAAGTTGCGGTTCCGGCTTGAGTGCTTATCGCGCCCTTCTTCATGGCACGGTAGATGTAATCAGGGAATTTCGTCTTGATGTAATTGGCTCTTAGCCATCTACGGAAAGTTCCTAGGGCTTCATCAGGATATGCATAAGCATCTTTAGCGCCTCCGACTGACTGTCTGTAGTAGGAAGGGTATCGATGTTTGTATGAAATTCGGTCCCCATATTTCTGAGATAAGTTGTTGTCTTTCCAGAAATTTGCCCATGCGATTCCAACAGAAATATCAGGTATTACCTTGTCGCTAACAATGAAGCCAGCGTGGATAAGCGGGATCATCATGGAGGCAATTTCGGAAAAAACACAGAAATAACCGAAAGGGACGCTGTCTTTGGTTAGGTCTACGCGATCGCCCCAACGTTTTAGGTTTTCTATGACGGTACTTTGGGGATGATAATTTACCGCCTGATACACCATTGCTCTAAAGGAGATGCTCAGAAGCTTTCTACAAGCTTGCAGGGCTTCTACCTTGGGGCCGCCACTTCCAAATGCATAGAACTCAAGTAGCGCCATGCATACCGGTTCTGTATAGGCATTCGTTCGTGAACCATTTATCTCAACTTGTATAAACAATTCATCCGAATCAAATCCCTTCGAATTCAAAAGACCTGCAATTTCGTCGTCAACCTTCGTTTGTTTCTTACTGTGCCAGGACGCAGCTCTTGCTTGAATCGTCGAACGAGCTACCCCACACATTCGTGCAAGACCACTTTCGGAAAGATAGGGCATCCCGTTCTCAAGAACCCCCATTTCAATGCCGTCACGTTCGACTTGCTTTTCGGCCTTGAAAAGGAAGCCTGTAACCCCTGCCGAGACAGCCATCATTTTGTTGTCTACCTTATTGATTTCAAAAGAATTTGACCCTGCCGATTTTCTATCTAAGGACATGGTGTGTTACCTCTAAAAATATTTATTCTTCAAGTATATGAAGAAGACAATGTGGGTCAAATTTATTTTTCGCATGAGGCTACAGCGGGGTGTTTCTGGCAGGAGTAGCAGGAGTCGAACCTGCATACTTCGGGTCAAAGCCGAATGCTCTGCCGTTGAGCTATACCCCCAATAACCACGTCAAACCGCTCAGCCCTTTGGAAATTCCGAATAACTGAACGGCCTCACGTGGCTCCTCTCTTTCGAAAGGAGCTTGGTCTGACGGGGCGGCTGCACCCCCGCTAACGGTCTACGGTTGACTACGTAGCCGTGCCGCGCTCGGCTCCACTCTTGCCAAAGAGCTTCATAGCGTCCGGGGACTCACACCCCTAGTCGTCTCTTTTCGTGAGTTGCGTCCTTTTGTCTGCCGCCCCGGGGTCTTTGTATCGAGCAGGAGAGAACTCGATCGGAGCGGCAGACAGAAGGGCGCGCCTTCTGTGCTGTTTCAGTAGCCGGGCATTCCTCCGATTCCGAACAGGATCAAAAGAAGGAAGCCGCCGAACACTGCGAACAGCAGCGCGAAACTTTCTTCAGGCTTCTTCATGGAGCAGCTCCTTCACTCTGTCGATGAATGCTTCGGCTTCCCGGATGAACTTCTTGACGAACAGTTCGGTAGCAACAACAGACAAGCCGGATCCTTTGCTGAAAAACTGGAGATGCTCGCGGTTGTATTCGATTGCAAAGCTGCGACCGTAAATGCAGCGCGCTTCTCGCAAGTTGCTGATGGCCTCGCAGAACTGATCAAACGGAATGCAAGTGAGGAACACCGTTGTTTCGTCCGGCAGATAGATGGTGAGACCTATCTCTTTGTCGGGCTGACTCAAACGCCAGGCGATGTCTATGTAGTTCTTTTCCATGTGAGTTCTCCTCACCACGGGTGGCGGCGGACCGCCTCGCGCTCTTCTTCGTCCGTGATCGAGTCCTGATAGGCAACGCGCTCTTCGCTGCGCAACGTGTCGGCGTCATCGGTGGCACCGAAAGCGTCTTCCAGGAAGTCCGCGAAGTAGTCGGCAAGGATGATCCGGGCGCGACCCTTGGCACTTTCGAGGCTCTTGTAGATCAGCTCATCAACGTCGTTGCGGAACTTGGCCTGGATCTCAGCAGCAGATCTCATGTCCCTGGCGGACTGTGCGAGGCCGAATGTGTCGATGGTGGGCGTGAGCATTTGCTTATTCCTTTGTCCTGGCCTCCGTGGGATGATTAGAGTGTCGGAAGTAGACGAAACCGACTTTCTCTAATCACCCCTGGAGGTAACCTGTATGTCTGAAGAAAAAACTGTTGAGCTGACTTTGGAAGAGCGCGTTGCTTTGCTTGAGAAAAAATGTGCTGAGCTCGAACAAAAACTCGAGCAGAAGGCAGACCAACAACGCGTAAACAAAGCCATCAGTGATCTTCGGTTTGCGATAAAGAACCATCGGATTTGATCTGATACAGATCGGCAATCAGGGTCGTGAGCTTTTCCAGTTTGAAGGAGCAGCAAATGATCAAACGCGATGACGTAATGGACCGTTTGGTTCACACTGACTTTTGGCACGTGAAAGGAACTTGCACAACCGTGTGTTGTCTCATTTTCCGATCGGGTTTTACAGAACTTGGCTGGAGCCAGTGCGCTGATCCGAAAGATTTCGACGCTGAGAAAGGCGAAAAGTTCGCCTTGGCCGATGCGATCGACCGGTCTTTGAAATATATCGCCTGGGAAAAGACTCATCAGCGGGGGAATTGACTATGGAACTCAAAGACACAATCGAGCTGATGCAAAGTGCTGATTACAAGGACCGTTTCAAGGCCGAGTATTTTCAGGCTGTGATTCGCTTGAAAAAGCTTTATGCCATGCTCAAAAAGTGGGAAACAGGAACGCTCGAATTCTCTCCGACGAGCTCAAAGGAGGATTTGTATGGCCAGTATGCGTTTATGACTGGGTACATCCGCATTCTTTCGGATCGCGCAATTGATGAAGGCATCGAACTGCCAAGTGTTGAAAATGTGTGAAGTCGACAATTTCTACAGCCGAGTCAACTCTCTGCGAGATGTGTACGGTCGCCTAATGAAGCCTGTGGAGGTTTCGGATGCTGACGAGCAAGCCGAAATCGAAGAGCTTGAGCGTCTTCGCAAAGAGGTTGCACGAAAGCGACGTCGTGAGGAGATCGAGGAGCTACGCCGCGAACTGATGCGAGCGCCTTGTTCTGTGCAACTTTGACCTATTTCGTGACGCCACGGAAATGGTTGGAGGCAATTTTTGTCAGAGCGTGTTATGGGTGTATGGCTAAAGGTTGGAGGTGCGCTGATTGCAGCGGTCGTTCTATTTGTCAGCGGATACAAATACGCATCCGCTCTTTATGAGGCTGACATTGCCGACATACAGACGCAGCACGCGTTGGCTTTAAAGGAAAAGACAGATGAGTACCGATCAAAAGAGCAGAGCCAAGCGAAGCAACTGGCGGACGCATGGGACGCGCTTGAGCGCGCTCGTGCTGAGTCTATTGATCTTCGAGCTGACGTTGACCGGGTGCGCAACGAAGCCGATCGTTATCTCTCCCGACTGTCCTCGGCCGATAGAAAAAGTTCCTCAAGCTCTTACCAAACCCAAGTTTTCACATGCACTAGACTACTCAAAGAGAGTGCAGAATTACTTGAAGAAGGTGGAAGAATGGCTCAAGAATTCGCAATAGGTGGTGAAACAGTGGTACGCTTGCTTGAGTAACTTGTGTTGCGGTAAAAGTTTCGTTTTTCTATAGGAGATGCTCGACAATATATTCGCTGTTATGGGTTTTGATTAAAGGAACATAAATGGATTTGTTTAAAGAAGAGATAAATGACATATTGGAATTGGGGGCATATGAAAATTTGTGGCTTCAAGAAAAAATGTCGTTTAAGATGGTTAGTACATTGTTGAATAAGGCTGGAGTTTTTGTATCTGATATAGTAGAACGAGAAGTTTCTCTGGAAAGTTATGAGAAGATAAAGAAAATTTTTAATGATAAAGGATTAAATGATGTTTGCTCCACTTTTTGGTGGGGAGAAAATTACCCAACTTCTTTGAAAGATGCAAGTTATCCTATATATATGTTTTATTCCAGAGGAAATTTGGAATTGTTGCACGCTCAAAGAAGTGTTGCAGTTGTAGGAAGTAGACAAGCGTCCGATATGGGGTTAAAGCGGGCAGAGGTACTCGCAAAGAGATTGGTTGATGATGGCGTTCTTGTTGTATCTGGTTTGGCAAAGGGGATAGACACGGTTGCCTTGTCAACTGCTATTAATCGCGGGGGTCGAGTTCTAGCAGTGATAGGAACTGCTATATCAGAATATTATCCAAGAGATAATAAAGAACTCCAGAACAAAATTGCACAAGAACACCTTCTTGTTAGTCAGGTTCCTGTTTTGAAGTATTTGTCGCAGGGAGCTTGGATTAATAGGTTTTTCTTCCCAGAAAGAAATGTGACCATGTCAGCACTTTCACAGGCGACGATCATTGTGGAGGCAGGGGAAACTTCTGGAACTCTTGTGCAGGCTAGGGCAGCTATCAATCAAGGCAGGAAGCTATTTATTCTAGAGAACTGTTTTCATAAAGGATTGAAGTGGCCAGAAAAATATGTTCAGAGAGGAGCTCACAGAGTGTCATCGTATGAGCAGATTAGAGAAATAATGGGGTGGTAAATGTATCCAAGTCCTGATAATCCGAAGAAGCTTGAATCCGAGTTTTATCATGAGCATTATTTTCTCGGAAGAGATGATGTTTGTTATTTTTATTTGGACTATATACCAAACGACAACTATCAAAATAGTTTTATTAATAATTTGAAGAAAAGTGTAGAAAAAAGGGGGACTCAAGAATATTCGTATAAGATATGGGCCATTAGAAAAATGTCAGAATGCTTAAGGTCCAGTGTTGAAAATGAATTATTCGAAGAGCTTAAGGGGAAAAGTGTAATATTTGTCCCTGTCCCTCCTTCAAAATCTAAAGAAGATCCTTTGTATGACGATAGATTGGTTTCAATTTTAAATAATTCTGGAGTGTGCTGTAAGGAGTTGATCAGACAAAGCAAATCAAGGGAGAGTTGTCATGTAACAGGAGGAGCAAGTAGGAATATTGAGGAAATATATAATAATTATACGTGGAATGAAAGTGAATCTCCTGATGGTGAACCTGAAGTAGTGGTTATTTTTGATGATGTATTGACTACGGGATCGCATTTCAAGGCTTGTCAGAGGATGATTAAAGAGCATTATCCAAGGGCTACGACAATTGGTGTTTTTGTGGCATCTAGACGAATTGATGATTGCTCTGATGATTTCCCGTTTCTAGATGAACCTGAAGATCCTATTTTCTAATTTAAAGGGATTGTGAGAGAATATTCGCAGAAGCTACAAGATTATTTTCGAAGGTTGCAAGACTTTCTGGAGAGGTAGCGGCAAAGAAGGATGCCTTGACATCAATCATCAAGGAGCGCCGAGAAAGTCCGTAAGGTATAACTTACGGTATAAAAAGAAGTATCCATCGCTTAGTTCCCTTTAAAATAAGGAAAGATTGTTCCGACCATGCACCATATATATTCCGCATAGCTCGGCATACCCCGATTTATCGGGGTTTTTTGTTGTCCTCGGTCGGCATAATCCGATTAAATGCTGGCTATTTGCTGGCTGTTTTGCTGGCTGATTTCCATTTGGCCAGACAGTTTTAGGGGACAAAAATGGCGGGCATTTCCAAACTTCCGAACGGACGGTATCGGGTTGTCTGGCGAGAAGACGGGTGGCAAAGGCAAAAAAATTTCAAGACCGCGGCAGAGGCAAGGAAGTATGCGGCTATGCTGACTCTGACTCCGGAGCAACGGAGCAACAAGGTCACGGTGGCAGATTGGCTGATCTCCTACCGAGACTCCGAGTCGCGAAAGAAGCGTGGTGCAAAGCAAGAGGTTTTGCGAATCAACCGATTCCTGCAGCGCCCATTTGCCGCGCTGAAGATTGGCCAGATCACGTACAAGGACCTGCAGAAGTATTTCGACGAGCGTCTCAAAGAACCGTCGCAAAAATACATTGGAACCTTGGCGCCGGCTACAGCGCACAAAGAAATTCAAACGCTTTCGGCTGCTTTTAATTTGGCCGTGAAGTCGGGGCTTATCTCAAAGAATCCCTGCATTGGTGTCGTTCTGCCCAAGCCCGCGGAGCATCGTGAGCGTACGGCCTCGGATGAAGACATCGAGGCTCTGCTCGTCGCCAGTGGATGGGATGGGAAGTCTGTGCCTTTAGACAAGCTGCAGCTGACGATGGCAGCCTTCTTGCTGGCTTGCAAAACTGGGATGCGCTCGGGGGAGATTCTGCGCATCGAAGAGGCGTGGATCGATGGGGCGGTGATCCATCTGCCGCATGAGGTGACTAAAACTGATAGCCGCCGAGACGTTGCTTTGAGCTCGGAAGCCTTGAGAATCATCAATCTGGTTCGTGAATTGGGGGATAAGCCGAAACTTTTCGGAGCATTGAGCGACGCCACGAGAGACGCTTTGTGGCGCAAGATTCGAGACAGGGCAGGGCTTGGCCCGGAACTCGATTCCGCCGGGCGTGTCATCCGCGAAGGTCTCAACTTCCACGACAGCCGTGCGACTTTTGCGACGTGGGCGGCGAGCCCTGATCCGAAGACCGGAGCACCGCGCCTTGATCTTCTGTCCCTCGCTCGTCAGACTGGGCACAAAAATTTGAAGATGCTGCAGCGCTACTACCGTCCGAAGTCGGAGGACATTGCCAAGCGCCTCGATAGCATGGTGGAAGGGTAGGGGACTGTGTAGAACTTCAGGAATTGTCTGTCCGAGGTTTGTTCCATTACTCGGCAAGCATTGGGTGGTTTTGCTGCGGTAGCCATCCAGTCGTCGGGACAAAACCGTAGCAAAACGGCTCGGGTGTTGGTAGCACCGAGCCGCTTAAAGGAAGATTGATAAATGGAACACAAATCTTCTTCCGCTAGTATAGCAAGGCGGGTCGTGAAAATCCTGATTTTCCTGATCCTGTTCTTGCTCTGCTAGGCGCGTAAGTAAAAGGCCTCGGACGCTTCGGCTTCCGGGGCCTGCGTGCATCTTAGGACAAAAAATTTACCCCGGATCGCTCTGGGAGTTGGGCTCAGGCCGGCATTCGTTAGCGTTGTTGTTCGGTCGGTTTTATAGCTTTCTTTGCTTTTGTCTATCAGCGAAGTTTTGTCCGGTTTTTAGCATACAATTGCCAACCAATAGGATGTAAGCGTTCCAAGCGACGAGCTGTCGGGTATCCCCAAAACCAGAAAAGGCAGATCGGCTCTTCGTATGGGGACGCTTTTAGATAACTCGAATAACGCAGGAGATACTCCCATGAAGAAGTTCCGTTGCAAGGTTTGCGGCTACATCTATGAAGGCGATGAGCTGCCCGCTGATTTCGTTTGCCCGCTTTGCCACAAGGGTGTTGAAGTTTTTGAAGAAGTCCAGGAAGCTCCTGCTGCGGGTGGCGACAACCGCCTGAAGGGCACTAAGACGGCAGAAAACCTTGCCACCGCATTTGCCGGTGAATCCCAGGCCCGCAACAAGTACACGTACTTTGCTGAAGTCGCTCGTCGCGAAGGCTACGAACAGCTCGCGGAAATCTTCCTGTCGACCGCTCGCAACGAACAGGAACATGCCCGTCTGTGGTTTGATCTCTTGGGCGGCATCGGCGACACGGCAGCCAATCTCCAGGCTGCAGCCGAAGGCGAAAACTACGAATGGACCGATATGTACGCCGGTTTCGCGAAGACTGCCGAAGAAGAAGGCTTCCCGGAAATCGCTGCTAAGTTCCGTTTGGTCGCCGCCATTGAAAAGACCCATGAAGAACGCTATCGCAAGCTTCTGAACAACGTTCAGATGAAGCAGGTGTTTGAAAAGGGTGAAATGACGATGTGGGAATGCCGCATCTGCGGCCACATCGTTGTCGGCAATGCCGCTCCGGATGTTTGCCCGGTTTGCCACTACGCTCAGAGCTTCTTTGAAGTTCGCAAGACGAACTACTAAACGGTTGCCGCCTCAGTAAGGCGAAGTAACAGCGTATCAAGCGCGCTTTTGACGAAAGTCGAGGCGCGCTTTGATTTTTCCGAGGGCCCGCAATACCCTACAATAAGTTAAAGAAACTCCAGGACTGAAAAAAGGAAGACGCTTTTGCCCACCGGATTTTTTACGCACGACTTGTGTCACAGCTATCAGCAGGGGCCGGATTCTCCCGAGTCTCCCGAACGCATTGATGCGATCGAAGACCGCATGCTTGCGATGGGGCTGTCGCGTGTCGTGACTGTACTGCCGAGCGCTCCGGCCTCTTTGGAAGATGTTTTGCGTGCGCATGACAAGAGCTATGTACAGGAACTGGAACAAACCAGTCGTGAGGCCCAAAGAACCGGAGAAAAGCAAATCTCCGAAGATACCTTCATAAATGAGCTGAGCTTTGAAGCGGCGCTTAAAAGCGCAGGCGCCGCCATCGAGGCGGTACGTCAGGTCTGTGCGGGTACCATTCGAAACGCCTTTGCCTGCGTGCGTCCGCCCGGGCATCATGCGGGTCGTAATTTCGCGCACGGCTTTTGCCTGATCAACTCCGTAGCCTGTGCAGCGCTTCACGCCCTCGACGTTCTCGGCCTAAAGCGCGTTGCCATTGTGGATTTCGATGTGCATCGCGCCGACGGAACGGAAGACATTATCAAGGGCGACGAGCGCATCGCGCTTTTCAGTCTTTATCAGGAAACGGCGTTTCCATTCGGATTGCAGCCGGCTCAAGCGAGCAACATCATCAACGCTCCGATGCCGGAAGGCAGTGATGGCACGGATGTGCTTCGTGTAGTCAACGACATTTGGATTCCGAAGCTTTTGAGCTTCAAGCCCGAACTTATTCTGGTGAGCGCCGGGTTTGATGCGCACCGAGATGAAAAGCAGGCGCTCTTCAAGCTTACGGAATTTGACTACTCCTTTATGACCATCGAGGTCATGCGTGTGGCGCGCGCCGTTTGCGGAGGGCGGCTTGTGAGCATTCTGGAAGGGGGTTACGACATCCGCAGTCTTGCAAGAAGTGCGGTCGCGCACATTACAACGCTTACGCGTTCGGCATAATTGTGAGTGGTCTGAATTGGAATTCAAATTCTTTTCGTGCACGTCCCTCCGAGGCGCTGTAATATCCGCATTCGTTGATTTTTACGTGATTGATTAACTGCATGCGCAGAGTTCTTAAATTCTTTGTTCCTGTCGTGACGATCGCTTTGGCCGGATGTCAGCAATTCGCAGGCCAAAGCCCTTATGAATATCGTTTTGACGACAATGCCGCTCAGGTAGTGTGCGTGAGCGTGACGCCGCACGGCAACGAATCGTTGCGGTTGTCCGTGCGTCAGATGCTCCTGGAGAAGGGCTTTAAAGTGCATGAAGTGAAGACGTTCGACGAAAGCTGCACGCGCTGTCTGAAGTTCGACTTCACGGTGGGCGGCTGGAACGATCGAATTGTCGAGGGCAAGCTTGATTACGTGCGCATCGTGCACGGAAGCCGATACGAAGCTCAGGCAACGGAAAAGTTGCCCGAAGCCACCTTCGGCACGCCGGGCGACGATGAAAAGGTGCTCATTCGAGCGCTTCTGAATCGCATCTTCCCGCACCCGGTACCGTGGAAGGAGTAAGCCTCAGTAGAGGTACTTTTCAGCCCAGTATTCCTGCGCCGCAGCGTAAAACGCCTGCGGCGTTTTTGCGTTCAGAGAACCTAATCCGAGATGTATGGCGGCAGCGTTCAAGAGCTCCAGCGGATCTTCGTTGTCAATGGCGGGAGCATGGGTCTGTTTGGAAAGCTTCTGCCCGTGTCCGTCAAGGGCCAGAGCAATGTGCAGATACTGCGGCGAGGGGTATCCGAGTTTTCTTTGAAGAAAAATCTGGCGGGGCGTGTTGTCAAGGAGGTCTTCGCCGCGCACGACGTCCGTGATGCCCTGCTCGGCGTCGTCAACAACCACGGCAAGCTGATAGGCCCACAGACCGTCGGCCCGCTTGATCACGAAGTCACCGACGTCGCGTTCCAGGTTTTCGGAAAAAGAGCCGCAGCGACGATCGGTGAAACCGACAACTTCGTCGGAGGTTCGGATGCGAAGCGACCGAGCCGGTCTGCCGTGCGTTCCGTTGCGGCAGATGCCGGGGTAGACGTGAGAAGGAAGTCCGAGCTCGGTTTGGACTGCGGCGATTTCCTTGCGCGAGCATGCGCATCCGTAGACGAGTCCCTGTTGACTGAGCCGGCGTAAAGCCTCTTCGTAGAGCGCATAACGTTGGCTTTGCCAGACAACCGGAACGTCGGAAGTCATCCCGAGTCTGGCAAGCGTTTTCAGAATGGCTTGATCGGCTCCGGGAACGTCACGAGGGGGATCGATGTCTTCGATGCGAATCAACCAGGTGCCGTTGTGCGCTCGCGCATCCAAAAAGGAAGCCAGAGCGCAGACTAGACTGCCGAAATGAAGCGGGCCGGTCGGAGAAGGGGCGAAGCGGCCGCAGTAGGCACGTTGAGAAAGCGACATCGGAAAAAAGGCGAGCAGACACAAACAAGCGCATTGTCCCACGAACAAAGCGTGTACACAATCGAATGTCTTCTACGGGAAATGGAAGAAATTGGAGCGGGAGACGAGTCTCGAACTCGCGACCTCAACCTTGGCAAGGTTGCGCTCTACCAACTGAGCTACTCCCGC
>ENA-UERG01000343-UERG01000343.1-human-gut-metagenome-genome-assembly--contig:-NODE-343-length-46553-cov-14.673746_pt1 | contig 46553 bp, 40 predicted proteins | sample MGYA00242954_ERZ507954 | MGnify/ENA primary metagenome ERZ507954 (study PRJEB26167, sample SAMN06115478) | human gut metagenome | host: Homo sapiens | place: China:Sichuan | collected 2015-01-21...
TATGTTAAAGGAGCGCAACTATGGGCTATAACGATCATTTTAACGATATACCGTTAGAAGAGAAAATAAAAAAATGTAAAAATTGCGGTGAATATTACCATTGTGAAGAAACGGAGCAAATAGGCGGGTGTAGAGAAATGGACGAAGAAATTTGTCCGCATTGTAAAAATATAAACGGCAGAAGTATGGAATGGGAATACTCGTGTTATAAACTAACAAGGGAAGAAAAAGAATATTTGAAGCAGAAAGGCATAATAAAATGAGTAAACTTGAAGAATTGATAAAAGAATTTTGCCCGAACGGGGTGGAATATGTCAAGATTGAAGATATATGTGATATTTCTCGCGGACAAGTAATGTCAAAAGATTTTATCCGCGATAATAGTGGTGAATACCCTGTTTATTCTTCACAAACGGAAAATGATGGTGTTCTTGGAAAAATATCAACATATATGTTTGATGGGGAGTATTTAACATGGACGACTGACGGCGCAAATGCAGGAGCGGTATTTTATAGAAATGGTAAATTCAGTGTTACAAATGTATGTGGGTTGTTGAAAGTTGTATCTGGAAATATTTCCCCTAAATTTCTTTATTACGCTTTGAGTGTTACCACAAGCAAGTATGTAAATAAAGGCATGGGGAACCCTAAACTCATGAGTAATGTTATGGCGAGAATTCAAATTCCGGTGCCGGCTTTGCCGGTACAGCGTGAAATAGTCCGCGTGCTGGACAGTTTCACGCTGTATAGCGCGGAGCTTACAGCGGAGCTTACAGCGGAGCTTACAGCTCGCCGTAAGCAGTATGAATTTTATAGAGATAAATTGCTGACGTTTGAAAAAACGGAAGTAAAACAAATGCCATTAGGTAAATTGGCAAAATTTACTTATGGTTACACCGACGTGGCAAAAGATGTAGGCGATGCACGTTTTATCCGTATAACCGATATAAATGAGGACGGTTGTTTAGCTTCGGGTAATTGCAAATATATAACTTTGAATGATGAAAGTAAGAAGTATTTGCTTAAAGAAGGGGATTTGCTTTTAGCAAGAACAGGGGCAACATACGGAAAAACACTTTATTTTCCGAACAACGAACCTGCGGTGTATGCATCTTTTTTGATTAAAATAGATTTAGACAATAGTGTTATTCTAAATAGATATTATTGGCATTTCTCTAAGTCTAATTTATATTGGAAACAAGCAGATAAATATGTGTCAAAAGCAGGTCAACAACAATTCAATACAAACGCAGTATCGAGAGTGATCGTTCCTGTGCCGCCGATTGAGGTTCAAGAACGAATTGTAAAAGTGCTGGATAACTTCGACGAAATATGCTCGAATTTGAAAATCGGGTTGCCCGCAGAAATGGAAAAAAGACAGCAACAATACGAGTATTATCGAGATAAACTGCTTGAGTTTAATGTAAACATAAATAAAGATATTAACATTACGGGGGGGGGGCAGCCGTTAATTAAGTTGCTTCAATATGTGTACGGGTATGTACTTTTGCCGATAGGGGATGCGGTAACTTTATTGGCTGGTGGCGACGTCCCTAAGGATAGATATTCAAAAACAAAAACAGAGAAGTATTTTGTTCCTGTTTATAGCAACGGTGTAGGTGATAGTGCGTTGTATGGCTTTACGGATATTCCAAAAGTAAACAGAAAATGCGTAACCATCGCGGCAAGGGGAACGATAGGGTATGCAGCTTTACGAAAGGAGCCGTTTTTCCCTGTTGTCAGATTGATTTGTGCAATTCCAAAAGATGAATTGCTGATTGCTGATTACTTAAAATACTATTTTGAAACGATTGAATTTCAAATGCCGACGACCGGGATACCGCAACTTACCATACCTATGATTTCAAAATATGCAATAGCATTGCCGCCGCTTGAAAAGCAAAAAGAAATCGTTGAAATTTTGGATAGATTCGATAATTTATGTAACGATATTTCTAAAGGCTTGCCGGCGGAAATAGAAGCAAGGCAAAAACAATACGAATATTACAGGGATAAATTATTAAACTTCAAAAAATAAGGAAGGAGAATATTATGTCGTTTTTTAATATTGTAGCGCAGTCGAGTGAAAGCACGGTTATAACCGAATATAAGCCTTCCGCCAAGCGTTCGGATTCGTACCAAAGCGAAGCGGATTTAGAGCGCGAATTTATTCGGCTACTCGGCGAACAGAGTTACGAATATTTGAATATTAAAAGCGAAGAGGACTTAATAAAAAATCTCCGCAAAAAGCTCGAACAACTCAATAATTACGAGTTTACGGACGGCGAATGGAAACGCTTTTTTAGCGAGTGCATGGCAAACCCCAACGAGGGGATTGTTGAAAAAACGAGAAAAATTCAAGAGGACAACGTTCAAAATTTAAAGACGGACGCAGGCTTTACGAAAAACATTACGCTGATAGACAAAAAGAATATACATAACAACAAGCTGCAAGTCATCAATCAATACGAAGTTTCCGGCAATTACGATAACCGCTACGACGTTACTATTTTGGTGAACGGTTTGCCGCTTGTGCATATAGAATTAAAGCGGCGCGGCGTTGCCATTAAAGAGGCGTTCAATCAAATCGACCGCTATCAGCGCGACAGTTTTTGGGCTTCCTGCGGACTTTACGAATACGTGCAAATATTCGTGATTTCCAACGGAACGAATACGAAATATTACTCGAATACCACGAGATTTAACCACATTAAAGATAGCGCGAGCGGACAAGCCAAAAAGAAAGAAAAAACGAGCAATAGTTTTGAATTTACTTCTTTTTGGGCAGACGGAAACAATCGCATTATTCCCGATCTTGTGGATTTTACCAAAACGTTTTTCGCGAAGCATACGATTCTTGCGATACTCACGAAGTATTGCGTTTTTACGTCCGAAAATATGCTGCTTGTAATGCGCCCGTATCAGATTGTGGCAACGGAGCGGATTTTAAACCGCATTGAGATTGCTAATAACTATAAAAAATACGGTAGCGTTTCGGGCGGCGGATATATTTGGCATACGACCGGTTCGGGCAAAACGTTGACTTCGTTCAAAACGGCGCAACTTGCGAGCGGACTTGGGTTTATCGATAAAGTTTTATTCGTCGTAGACAGAAAAGACCTCGACTATCAGACGATGAAAGAATACGATCGTTTTGAGAAGGGCGCGGCGAACAGCAATACTTCGACGGCGATTTTAAAGAAACAACTTGAAAATTCAAATTGCAAAATCATCATTACCACCATTCAAAAACTTTCGGTATTTATCGCAAAAAACAAAGGGCATGAAGTTTTCGATAAAAAGGTAGTTATTATTTTCGACGAGTGCCACCGTTCACAATTCGGCGATATGCACCTCGATATAGTCAAAAACTTTAAGAAATATTTTCTGTTCGGGTTTACGGGTACGCCCATTTTTGCCGTCAACGCAAATTCGGGAAAACACGCTAATTTGAGAACGACCGAGCAAGCCTTCGGCGATAAACTGCATACCTATACGATTGTAGACGCAATCAACGACAAAAACGTGTTGCCATTCCGCGTGGATTACGTTAAAACGCTTGAAAAAGAGCCGGATATCGACGACGCGAAGGTTTGGGATATCGATAGGGAAGCGGTGTGGAATTCGCCTAAGAGAATTTCAGACGTCGTTAAATACATACTCGATAATTTTAACCGTAAAACGTACAGAAATGAAAAAAGTTATTCGTTTAACAGTCTTTTGAATATTCAGGAAGTCGCTTCTGCTAAAAATGAAGCAGAGGAAATTAAGCAGAAGTTACGGCTTTCGGGCTTTAACTCTATTTTTTGCGTGTCATCGGTAGAGGCTGCGAAACTGTATTATAACGAGTTCAAAAAGCAGATGGCGGAAAACCCGAGCAAGGCGTTGAAGATTGCTACGATTTTCAGTTATGGGGCGAACGAAGAAGAGCAAGACGGCATTTTGGACGAGGAAAACCCGGAAGATACCACGCGGTTGGATTCTTCTTCGCGCGATTTTTTGGCGGGCGCGATTAAAGATTATAACGCTACGTTCGGAACGAGTTACGATACGTCGAGCGATAAATTCCAAAATTATTATAAAGACGTTTCTTTGCGAATGAAGAACAGACAGATCGATTTGTTAATCGTCGTAAATATGTTTTTGACGGGCTTTGACGCGACTACGCTTAATACGCTTTGGGTGGATAAAAACCTGAAGGCGCACGGGCTCATTCAAGCCTATTCAAGAACGAACCGTATTTTGAATTCGATAAAAACTTACGGCAATATCGTATGTTTCAGGAATTTGCAGAAACGCACGGACGATGCGATTTCGCTTTTCGGTGATAAGGAAGCCGGCGGAATCGTCTTGATGAAGGGCTATAAAGATTATTATTACGGCTATACCGATAAAGCCGGTAAGTTAAAACCGGGGTATATTTTGCTTGTGCAAGATTTACAGGACAAATTCCCTTTGGACGAGCAAATTTGGGGAGAAAAGGCTAAAAAAGAGTTTATTTCATTGTTCGGCGCAGTGCTCAGAATGAGAAATTTGTTGGCTTCGTTCGACGAATTTGCAGGCAATGAGTTTTTAACCGAGCGCGAAATGCAAGATTATACGGGCAAATATATCGATTTGCGCGACGAATTTGTGAAAGGCGGGAAGGATAAAGAAAATATTAACGACGATATTGTATTCGAAGTGGAACTTATCAAGCAAATCGAAATCAATATCGATTATATCTTAATGCTCGTTAAAAAATATCACGACAGCCATAAAAACGATAAAGAGGTGCTTATATCGATACAAAAAGCGATCGATTCAAGTTTTGAACTGCGTAGTAAGAAACAACTGATCGAAACGTTCGTTGACGGGATTAACGACGTTGACGACGTTATGATCGAGTGGCGGACTTTCGTTGCCGAAGAAAAGGAGAAAGAACTTGACGAAATTATAAAAGAAGAAAATTTGAAGCCCGAGGAAACGCGGCAATTTATCGAATATTCGCTTAGAGACGGAGCGCTTAAAACCACGGGGACGGACATCGATAAGATTTTACCGCCCGTTTCGCGCTTCGGCGGTGGCAGAGAAAAGAAAAAACGTAACGTTATCGCTAAACTATCAAGCTTTTTCGACCGTTTCTCGGGGCTGTAAAGAAGAGGGGAAAGTGGTTAACGATTTGAAAATATAAAATTATGTGGGAAGGTGATGTATAATGAAAGTAGGAATTAGTGAGGAGTCTTTTATAAAAGAATTTTCTGAAAGTCTAAAAAATGGGAATGCTTCATTTTTTATCGGCTCCGGAATATCGAGAAAGGCGCAATATGTTGGCTGGAAAGATGTTTTACGGGAGTGTGCTATCGATATAGGTTTAGATGTCGAGCAAGAAAACGATTTGATTACGTTAGCCGAATATTATGTTAGAGATAATCAACGGACTAAAATTACTGAAACAATTAAAAATTTCTTTGCTGACTCGAAAGGCGAAATACAGGATATACATAAAATTATAGCGTCTTTACCTGTTAATAGTGTTTGGACGACAAACTATGATACTTTAATAGAAAGGGGTTTTGCTTCTGCAGGGATAACTACTACTGTAATAACCGATGATTTATCTTATAGGAATATCGACAGAACTGCAGATGTGAAAATTTATAAAATTCATGGTTCGGTGAAAAACGCTGATAAATGCATTATTGCAAGACGTGATTATGATGAATTTGTAAGGACTCATGATATAGTTTTGTCAGAACTAAAAGGCGAAATGTGTTCAAATTCCTTTTTATTTTTAGGCTATAGTTTTAGTGATACGGATATTCAACATATTTTAACAAGAATTCGGCTGACTTATGACAAAGAACATCCGCAAAGACATTTCAGTATTATTGAAGAAGTAAAAAGAAATCCAAAAGAAACGGACGCTGAATTTGAATACAGAAAAAATAAGCAATCACATTATGTTTCGGATATGCAATCGTATGGAATCAATGTTCTGCTTGTGGAATCTTATGATAGAATCGAGCAAATATTATCGACGATAAGAAATAAAGTCTTTGCGCGAAATGTTTTAATTTCAGGAGCATACGAGAGCAGTGATGCGATAGCAGAATCAAGAATTTCTCCGGTTGCTACAAAATTATCAACAGAATTAATTAAAAGTGGATATAAAATCTATACCGGATATGGAAAAAATATCGGAGCCGATATAGTGAAGGGCGTTTATAACGCTTGCTCGGATTTGGGGGCTAAGTCAAAAAAATTTGATGATAATATCGTTATTTATCCTTTTCCTTATAAAGGGACTAATAAAGAGTCAAAGAAAAAAATTTATTTTGAAATAAGAAGCCGAATGGCTTCATCGACAAAAATAATGATTGTGATAGCCGGAAAAAATAAAAGTCGCAATTCGGCGGGAGTATATCAAGAGTATCAGTTGGCAAAAGAGCAGGGGAATTTAATTATTCCTATTGCCTCAACGGGTGGTTCGGCAAGAGAAATTTGGGTTGAATTAAATGGGCAAAACTATTACAATGACAACGAGTTGTTTCAAAAGTTGGGGACAGAAACGGCACCGGATGAAATTGTGAATGTTGTAATGAAATTAATAAATGATAATGGAGTAAAATAAAATGGGACACAAAATATTTGTATCATATAAATATCGCGATTCAAATGTTAAAAAGATTACTAATAATTATTGGGCTGAAGACACAGTGCGAGACTATGTAGATCAATTACAACAATATTTTGATAATGGGGATGATATATATAAGGGAGAGGAAGACGGGGAAGATTTATCAAACTTGCCAGATGAAACTATTTGGAAACAGTTAAAAGATAGAATATATGATAGTACACTGACGATTGTAATGATATCTCCAAATATGAAAACACAGCAAAATGAAAGAGATCAATGGATTCCGTGGGAAATATCGTATTCATTAAAAGAAGTTTCCCGAAAAAATAAAGCGGGTAACGATGTAACAAGTAAAAGTAATGCGATTTTGGCTTTGATTATTCCGGATAGAGATGGATCTTATTCATATTACACCGAGGATCGCAGGTGTTGTTCTTCTGGGTGTAGAGTTCTTAAAACCGATAGATTGTTTACTATACTGAAAAAGAACATGTTTAATAAGAAAAAACCAGAAAAAAGTCAATGTAATGCTAACGATATTATTTATCATGGTGATTGCAGTTATATAATGTCAATAAAATGGGATGACTTTGTAGCAGATCCGCAAAAATACATAGAAAAAGCATATTTATTGCAAAATTCCATTGAACAATACGTAATAAACGAAGAAATAGGATAGACGATGGCGGATATTCCGAGAGCATATAAACTGAATAAAGAGAAGCGGGCGGCGGAGGAAAACGGGAAGTTTCTGTATTATTTTTACGACCGCAAAAAACTGACGTCGGTTGCGCTTCCCGAAGAGCAGTTCGATAAACTCGTGGAGATGGACAGGGAGTATTATAATCTCGAACGGCGTGAAAACGACCATAAAACGACGTTCAAAAAGTCCTCGAATGCCAACGGTTATAAGAAAATCGATATAGAAAAAGACGATTTCGGACAAGCCTCGGAAGAAGATCCGGATGACGACGATGTTTCCGGTGCTGACTTTACATATAAAATTCACAAGCAATGCGATATCGATAAAAAAGTTGCCTTGCTTTCGCCTGACGACCGGACGATTTACCAAATGTATTATGTGGGCGGGTTCAGACAGGTGGAAATTGCGGAAGAACTCGGCAAAACGCAAGGTTACGTCGCAAAACGGTTGATGAAAATCGGCGACGCATTGCAGGAAAACAAAACCGCCGAGGATCGCGCGAACGCCCAGTGGGAGAAATTTTTGCATAAATTCCGTACGGATGACGACGAAGATATTTTGTGGGATATGTTTTTGTATCTGCTGCCCGTTGAGGAGCAGGCGGATATAGCAAGTTGGTTTTACAGTTATCGCGAGTTTTATAAATTCGGGCTGTCGTATCTCATAATTCGCCCGTTCGATAAGGTAACCGACCAAACCGAATTCGGGAACAGAATGAACGATTTGCCTTATCACAGCCGTTATATGTATTACGAAATTTTCGACGGACAGGTAGAAGAATTGCAATGGCTGTATCTTGCGCTTTGCGAAGAGGTGGAAAGCCGTAAGAAAACTTTTCCGCAGAAGCCCACGGGAACGAATTTCGAAAAGATTTTTCAGAAAGCGGAAGAAATCTGCAAGCGACTCGAAATGACGGCAGAGGAATTTGTTAACGAGCGATTTATACCGAAAGAAGCGGAAAAGCGCGGGAAACGCTACAAAGATTACAGACGAAAATATCAGAATATCGTTGTGGCGGACGAAAACGACACACGCCCGATAGAAGAACAACTTCGGGATATATTCGGAGACGGTCCGATACCGGAATTTTCCAACCCGGAATTCAGCAAGAAAAAATAATTTAAAAAATTTTTTATATTCCGGAATATTTTCGGCGTTTTTTTCGCTTGATAGGTGTAAAATATTTTTTCAGGCAGGAGGAATATTAAAATGCAAAACAAAATTAAAGTGTTTGAAAATAAGCAGGTGCGGACGTTATGGAACGCAGACGAAGAAGAATGGTATTTTTCCGTAGTGGACGTATGCAACGTTCTGGCGGATTCGGCAAGTAAAGATCCGGGCGCATACTGGCGTAAACTGAAACAACGCTTAAAAAATGAAGGAAGCGAGGTCGTGACAAATTGTCACGGACTGAAAATGCAGGCAGCCGATGGGAAATATTACAAGACTGATTGTCTTGATACGAAAGGCGTTTTGCGGCTTGTGCAGTCGATTCCGTCGCCGAAAGCGGAGCCGTTCAAAATGTGGCTGGCACAGGTTGGAAGCGAACGGCTCGACGAAATAGCCGATCCCGAAAAGGCGATACTTCGCGGCGCGGATTTTTACCGAGCAAAAGGTTATACTGAGGGGTGGATCAATCAACGCTTGCAGACGATAGAAATGCGTAAAGAACTGACCGACGAGTGGAAATCGCGCGGTATAGAGCAGGAAAAAGATTACGCGATTTTAACGAACGAAATGACGAAGGCGTGGAGCGGCTTCTCCGTTAAAGAGTATAAAGAATTCAAAGGGCTGAAAAAAGAAAATCTGCGCGATAATATGACGAATATCGAACTCGTTCTGAATATGCTTGCGGAGGTTACGACGACGGCGATATCGAAACGGGAACAGCCCGACACGTTTGAAGAAAGTAAAACGATTGCCAAAAGAGGCGGAAAAGTAGCAAAAAATGCAAGAACGGATATCGAAAGTCAGTTGGGACAATCGGTAATTTCTCCGCTTAATGCGAGCGACAAGCCCGCGCTTGAAGTGAAAACGAACAGCGACGAGGAAAAAGATTAAAACCGCTTTATAATTGGGGGAAAATGTAATGGATAAGATAGAAGAATTATTAAACGCCAAGAAAAACGATCGAGCAACACCGTTACAACTTCGGGCATTAACAGATAAGTCGTATAAAAACAAAACGACGCATAGCCAAAATAATGATGAAATAAATTTTGAATTGGCAACGTACGGGGATGCTGTATTGAAATGTGTATTGTGTAAAATTTACTTTGAAAGGGAAGATGAAGATAATTTCGGGTTCAAAGGTAAGTTAACCGAGTGGAAAAAACAATATGAAAGCGATGAGGTGTTGGTAAAATTTATTGCTCGCCACTATGATATATTAAATTTAAATTGTCTTAATTTTGATAGGGGTGATACGAAAAAAACGCATGATTACGATTATCAGGGTAAAAATGCTAAAAGAAGGTATAAATACATTGCGACCGCAATGGAGGCTTGCATTGCCGCAGTGTATATAGAAAACGGCGAAAATGAAGTCATTGAAATCGTAAAACAATGGATACAATGGATTGACGAATATAAATCTTAAAATTTGCTAAAAATACACAGTTACATAAAAAATGAAAAGGAAGTCGGATAAAAGTCTGACTTCCTTTTTGTATGCGATTGTCGGGAGAAGTTCCGACAATTTTTATTCTTAACAAAGGAGCGATAAATGAAAAATTACAATCGGTATCGTCCGCCGTGAACGGGCGAGAAAATAACATAAAAATTGAAAAAACGAGGAGGGCAAATGGAAGAAAAAAGATTAAAACAATTTACGTTTTACGATTTGTATTACGAGTCGTTGAAAGGACTTCCCGACGAGGCGGCGGGAAGAATGGCAAAAAATATCTGCAGGTTTATGTTGACAAACGAAGAGGTCCCGGAGCCGCAGGACGACAGAGAAAATTTTTTCTGGAGCAATATCAAGGACGTTCTCGAAAAGGTTAAACGAATAGAAGAAAGCGGACGAAAACCTAAAAATCTCAATGAAAAGATGCCGCATTTTATGTTTATGGAGACATACTACAAGGCAATCAAACTGATGACCGAAGCGGAGAGCGGACAATATATAAAGGCAATCTGCGAGTATATGTTTTACGGGACGGAACGGAAATTAAAACCGCCCGTAGATATGTATTTTTCGTTCGCGAAAAAGAAACTGGAATTATCCCGGAAAAGAAAATCTTCGGGAAGTAAAGGCGGCGCGACAACGCGCATAAAAGTAACGGACGAGGAGATTTCAAAGGCAACCGAAAAGAAAAATCAATATGTTTCGTTCGATGATTTCATGGCGGAAAATCCGAAGATAAAAAACGATTTATATGCTTCGAGAATGCATTTGCTGGACGGAGTAAACTGGATGAAACTGGATTGCGGGCTGGAGAAAAGCAACTATAAAGATTGCGACAGCCTGTATCGGATTCTGATGCATAAAGAGGAGATAATGAACAATGCATGGTGATATAAAGAACGGAGCAAACCGTGAAGCAAAAACGGAGCAAAATACGGTAAAAACAAAGCAGGTTAAGAAAATGCAGTTCCCGCTGCATTTTGTATTATGGAAAGCGGCACAGCCGCCTTTCATTTACGGGAGCAAAAACACACGGGAAAAGGAGGAGAATTTTGTCAGGAACGCCGGTAATATTCAACGTGGCATATACGCCGTATAAACTGAAAAAAAGTTCGACGGAAGCCGAGGTGAAAGCCCACGCGGAAAAACGTGCGTATTACGATTTTACGGGCGATACGAATTATCTTCGGTATATGACCACCGAAGGGAAACTTACGGGAAACGAATCCAAAAAATTTACGATGCTCGATTATCTGCAAAAATCCACGGGCGTGTTCAACGGCGACGGAATGATAAGCAAGGACGAGTTAAAAGAAATGAAACGACGGCTGAAAGAAAACAAAGGCAACATCTGGAGCGGGTTCGTATCCTTCGACGAAGAAAATTCCGGAAAGATAGATACGCCCGAAAAGTGTATCGCGCTGATACGGAAAACGTTTAACGAATTCTTTCGCGATATGGGGCTGGATCCGCGCGAAGTCGATTTGATATGCGCGTTGCATCTGGAAAGACCGTCGCACCTGCATTTTCATTTCGAGTTTTATGAAAAACGTCCGTGGCTGAAAAATAAGCGCGCCGCCGGATATAAATACCGAAGTAAGGGAAAAGTTCCGATACAAGCTATAGACAATATGGTGGAGCGGCTGACTTCTTACACGATAGACGACGATCTGCAAAAACGTTCGGACGAAGCGCGGAGCGCATTATATAAACGGAAAGATTTTTCGGAAGCGCTGTGCCGCGACGTGGCGACAAAGAAAATGAAAGAACTTGCGGAAAAAATTCCGCCGACGGCTTCGTTTCAGTACGGAAAAAAAGATATGGCTATGTATCGCCGTGAGATTGACGGGATTGTGGAAGCGGTTGCCATGGTGGACGAAAACGTGTGTGCCGCCGACAGCGCGTTCAGGGCAGAACTTATGCGAAAAGAAACCGCGCTTAAAAGCATTATGGGGAAGTATTACGCCAAAAGAATGAAAGACGACGGGATTTTCAAAGAGGAAATGACGAACGCTTCCGAATTTTTCGGGCTGAAACATATCCGGACGATAGACAGGCTGGAATGGGATTATCGCAGGCGGCTCGGGAATATCGTTCTTAAAAAGGTGAAGTATATTCAGGAGAACACCTATAAGTATAATCGGACGAAAAAGAGAAAAGCCAACGATAAGTCGATTAAACGCCATATCGCCGTGTCAGATAATAAAATCGGGCGGGAACTTTCCTGTTTTTTAGGATCGGTTTTCGATTTGTTTTTACCCGAAACGCAAGACTATTCAAACCGTTTGCAGGAGATAGAGCGCGAAATGAAGGAAGAAAAAGAAAAGGAAGAGCGCGAAGCCGCGGCGAAAAATAATTATTATAACAGCAGATGAGATTTGCCCTACATTTTAGGTCGAACATCGGAAAGGATGGAAAAATGGCGTTTAATTAAAACCAAAAAATAACGAAAACAAACTTTTACATTTGAGGCATAAAAAATTTTCTGTTTTTTCTTGTGAAAACAGCTTGACAAATCACGGATCGCGTGCTATCGTGTTGATACGACGAAAGAAAATCGGAGGTGTAACTATGAACAAAGCAAAAGTAATGCGAAAATCGGAAGCAGGCGAGGGCTTGACCGTGGCGGAAATTAAGGTTTATCAGAAAACCGTTAAACCCGGAAAGCAGGTTTATGGTAAGTACGGAACGCTTGCGAAACAGTATCTCGAAGATAAAGGAATCGACTGGACGATTGCAAATCTTCCCGAATATCTGCACGGCATAGATAAAGCCGCTGACGAACTTTACGAAACGTTGTATGAAAAATTCTCGAAAGAAGAGCGGTTTTGTAAGTCGGAAGATTTTATGGAAAATCTGAAACGGCAAACGGAAATGCAAGGGCTTATCGAAGAAGAAATCCTGAATGAAATCGTATATGTAAAATAACGGAGGTATCGGTATGAAAGCATTAAAAATCGTAGGAATAATCGGCAGATTTGCATTAGCGGGTGCGCTTATTGCAGGGCATTTCGTAATGAGTATCATAGGCGCGCTGATTTGCGTAATCACGTCGCAAGGCTGAAACGGAGGTTTACTATGGAAAAGAAAGAACCGACGCCGCGCAGAGTGGCAAGAAGAAGTTACGAGGAACGCAACAAAGATAAGCGCAAGCAAGCAAGCGGCAATTTCGGAACGATGATACCGCGCGAACTGTATGACGAAATCAATGCGTTTTTGGTGAAGCACCATATCACGAAAGTGCAGTTGATTTTCAGAGGATACGAATCTTTGAAAGCCGAGTACGAAAAGACCGATAATAAGTAGTCCGGTCTGATACAATTTAATAATTTGAATGCCGTTTGGCATTCCACGAAGAATACAAAATCGGGAAACGATAAAGTATAAAGTGGCAATGCCAAATACATATTCAACTGTTTGTTATCGTTTCCCCTAATTTATAAGGAGAGGAAAAATGGATAAAGCAGAACTGAATATGGATGTACTCAACAAGGTTATTGCTTTCAAAATGTTGGAGATTTTACGGAACAACGGAATAATAGACGATAGCAAATATGTGAATATCGAACGTAAAAGGAAACAATACGGAGAAAGTATAAAAACACAGAATAAATTATACAGGAGGTCGAAATGAATGGTTGAAAACAGTATGGTTATGCCGATGGGTGTGAATACAGACAGAACTCGACGGCGACAAGTTGTGTTTTATGGTCGAGTATCAAGCGACGACGAGTAAACATAGGGGAAACAATCAAACAGCAAGTTCGTAAATATTCAAAAATACTGAAGAAAGTGGTCAACCGACGCTATTTTCCATGCGAGGATGCGTGTTTCGGCTTGAAATAATCTTGAAAATATAGTATAATAAAAATGGAAAAGTGTAAGATCGGAGGGATTGACAGGCTATGCCGAAAAGATTTGAAGAATTGATCGCTCAAGGCGAAGGAATATCGTAAAATACAGTAAAGTATATTCGGGAACGATTCCCGAATTTATCGACGGCGACGTGTTCAAAACGAAAATCTCGTTGAATGGTACTGTAAATGGTACTGTAAATGACACTGTAAATGGCACTGTAAACGTCGGTGTAAAATTATCGGCAACCGAGCAAGCGGTGCTTGATTGTATAAGAGAAAATAATTTAATCAATGTGGCTGAAATTGTCGACTGTACAAAAAAAGGAAGAAGCACTATCATGCGCTCTATCAAATCTTTAAAAGAAAAAGGTTGTATTCAGCGCGTCGGTTCTGATAAAACGGGCAGTTGGGAAATTCTCCGATAACGGCGAAAAAAATTAAAAATTTTATTAACTATGACAACCGCTGACATATTTAATGTGTTAAAATAGAACGAGCAAAGAGATTTACAGGAGAAAAACGTAAATGAAAAACATTACAAAAGTGCAATCAATAGAGCCTAACATCGCCGATTTGGCTAACGGCTGGTTGAAATCATATAGATTGAATTATAAACTCGAACAGGAGTCGCTTAATTCAGAAATAGATCAGGCTCTTAACGAATACGTTTCAAAAAGCGGTGGCGTCGGAGGAAACAGACCCGATGTTAAATTGTTGTTGCAAGATAATAATCTTGTAAGTTACCCTAAAATTTTGTGAAGGGTTCAAATGCTGAACTCTTATTGTTGGTAAAAGTTTTATATAAAAAAATTGCCGAGTGTTCAAATGGTGAACACTCGGGAGTGATATATTCGAAATATAAGCAAGAAAATTAAAAAAGTTTTCTCGTGTCATACAATGGGGGTGTTGCGGGAATTATATAATTTTCTTGTAAAAATCTTTTTCGTTTGACAAAATGGTGGTAAAGCAAGATTGATAAAATAAAACTACAAAATAATTTTCCGATATATCACCCATGCTGGATTTATCCGTGATTCCGAGTAATATTATGGGTATGCTCGTGGCGGCTTTGGAGAAGGAAATAACGAGAATTATGGAAGAAGGCAAAGCAGGATAGATAAACAATCTATATTAAAGAACCGAAACTTAAAAACAATCAAAAACGCATATAAAATCATTAAAAACAAAAACGTATGGCGATTGACGGTTTGCGATGAACGGTGATACAATATAAATAAAAGGAAATTCGATAAAGCAGACCGGAGTTCGGACGAAGAACATATCGGAATTAAACAAACAGGAGAAAAAGATGAAAGATATAAAACTTGTAAACAAACGTATTCTGATAGACAAGTCGAAAATAATCTACGACAAAAACCTCGACGAAACGTGGCGGGACGATTGGCTCGTTATGGCGGGGGAGTGGACGTGCGAGGACGGATGCCTTATCGGCGTGGAGCGCGGAAACAAAGGCGGAGTTTTGTTCTATAAGGAAGAATTCGACGGCAAAAACGTTATGCTTACGTGCAGAATAAGTTCCGTTCTGCCCGCGACGCGCGACGTAAACGGTATTTTTTGCGCCGGATGGGACGAAAAAACCGATTATCTTTCGGACTATTACGTTTGCGGTCTGAACGGTTGGTACGACAATAAAGCGGGAATCGAGGGATGCAAAGCCGGCGTGGGCGATTTTTGCGGAATGTCCGCGACGTCTTATCGTTACGAGCCCGGAAAGGAAATAGAATTCACTTTCGGAGCGGTCGATGGGCATTGTTTTATGGTGGTGGACGACATTCTTGTCGCCGAGCATCTCGACGGGATTCTGAAACTCAGAAAAGGTCACATAGGCTTTTCGCCGTATTGCACGATACTTAAAATCCGCGATATCGTAATCCGCGAAATCGCGTACGAGAAATTCCAGCAGTCATACGACCCGGAGTTCTGAGACAGATGAAAAAATATTTGATGAAAGACAATCGCGACGGATCGGAAGCGGTCTACGAAACTTCGGTCGGGATATCCGAAACGGATACGGAGATAACGTTCGTGTTCGACGCGAAACATTCCGGATTTTATTGTCCGTATCACGAATATAACGAAATTCATTCGTGCGGAGACGCGGTAGAGGTGCTTATAGGGACGGATCCCGGGCGCGGTAAATATTACGAGATCGAGGTAAGCCCGGAAAACGGGAAAATGCTCGCTCTTATGCGGTATCTCGGCACGGACGGCGAGGGCAAAGTGAAACTCGACATCGGTTTTATCGACGAAAGTAAATGTTTTTTTCGTTCGTCGGTAACAAGAACGTCGGACGGTTACGTCGCCGTTATAACGATAAACAAAGACGAGGCGGGATTAAACGGGGACGGAGTTTACTTTAATGCGTATCGTCTCGAAACGGACGGAGGCGAGCAGGAAAAACACCTGTTCGCGCTTAATCCGACGATGTGCGGAAAGTTCCATGTTCCGTCGAAGTACGTGTATCTTAAAGATTTCGTGTAGTATAAAAAGAAGGCTTCTGTCGTAAGAGCCTTCTTTTCGGTTAAAACACGGATACGCGGTATCTGGCTGCGTATTGCGACGGGGTAAGCCCCGTTTTTTCTTTAAAAAACACGCAAAATCTCGAATGAGTCGCATAACCTATGCTCGTGGCGATCGATTCGTGGGAGTAAGTCGTTCCGACAAGCAGTCTTTTGGCGTAGGCAAGTCGTTTTTCCTTGAGGTAATTCGACGGCGTTACGCCGGTTTCTTTTTTGAAAACGGCGTTGAGATGAGAATACGAATAGTTGGTTTTTGCTATCAGGTCGTCGAGGTGCAGCGCAAGATTTTCGGGCTTTTCGAGCAGAGCGATAAAACTGCTTACGCCGGCAGAGTACGTCGTTTTTCTTTGTTTGTTGTCAAGAGATAATATTATTTCGTTGACAAAAGCAAGCAAAAACATATCGCAAGTTGTGGTGTATGTTCCGTCGGCGGCGGATACGAGGTAGTGATCCGAAATTGATTTAATGTACTTTTCGTCCGTCTGGGATAAGCAAATTTCGATATAGTCGAGCGAGAGCAAATCGGATAGCGAGCCTGCGGCGAGAAGGTTAAAAAGCATTAAAAAATATTCTTCTTTCACACAGAAAGTTATATAGGTGGAGCGTTTCGTGTTTTCGCGCGTGCAGTGCGCGTCGTCCGGTCGGAGAACGCAAAGAGTCCCGGCTTTTATAACGCGTAACTTTCCGTTGATTTCATGCGTGTATTCGCCCGAAGTGACGTATATAAACTCCCAGTATCCGTCGTGACTGTGCAAAATCGGATAATCGCCCGTTCTGAAATAGAAATACGCCTCGCTGTCGGACGGCATTTGCAGTTTTGTCATGGTACACCCCCGTACACCGATATTTTATCACTTTCTTCGGGGTTTGTCAATTGCGATTGACGAACGAAGAAAATATTTTCGCACGGAACGTCGAAATAAGCAAAAAAAGAAATAAAGCAAGTAAAAAAAGTATTGAACCGAAACAGTCAAAAGGTTATAATAAATTCGGAAAGTTTGCTTTTCGCAATTTAAAATTTTACTTACGGAGCGAAAATTATGAGAAAATCGTTTTTTAAAAGACTTGTAAGCGCGATACTTGCTTTTTCCGTTATCGCGTCGGTTTGCGCGTGTGGGGAAGACTCCGGCGGCGGCAACAACAAGAAAAAGTACGACCCGAACAAAACGCAGATTCAGGTATTTGTATATCTTGCCGGATACGGCGACGACTGGCTTTACAGTCTCGAAAACGCGTTTGAGAAAAAATACGCGGATCGCAGTTTCGAGGACGGTAAAACGGGCGTTCAGGTATGGCATACCGGCGACATGAAAGATTTCAACGCTACGGAAATACAGCAGAGCAAATACGATATCTTCTTCCTCGAAAACGGACAGTACTATTCGCTTCTCGGCGATACGCTCGAGGATCTTACGTCCACAGTTACCGGCACGAACACCGACGGCAAGACGATTCTTTCCAAACTCGACGATCAGCAGGTCGATTATTTCGGCGTAATGCAGGACGGCGAACGCCACTTTTACGCGTTACCGTCCGACGTGGGCGATTACGGACTTATCTATAACGTAGATCTGTTCGAAAGCAAGGGATACTACATAGCCGACGATAAGTCCGGCGGTTTTGTTATCGGCGACGATAAATCCGCTCGCAAAAGCGCGGGACCCGACGGCGAATACGACACCGACGACGACGGGTTGCCCGCAACGTACGACGAGTTTTACGAACTTTGCGACGAAATCAAAAACGGAAACGATATTCCGCTTTGCTGGCCCGGAAAATATAAGGAGCAACATCTCGGCGGATTGATGAATAACCTTATCTCAAATTACGAGGGCGTCGAGCAGATGCGTATCAACTACGATTTTGCCGGAACGGCAAACGACCTCGTCGTGCTGGACGGCGAAGGGAAGATTATGTATAACGCAGACGGGTCTGTGAAAACCGAGTCTAAAAAAATTACTACGACTAACGGATACGACGTTGCGCGTCAGGTCGGCAAACTTTACGGAATGGAGTTTATAGACGAAATAATGAAAGCCGACAACGGATACTACTATAAGGATTCGTTTACCGATTCGTACTCGCATACCGACAATCAGGAAATGTTCCTTATGAACGGTACGGAATTCAGCAACGAGAGCAAAACCATAGCAATGCTTGTGGACGGCGTGTGGTGGCAGGAAGAGTCGAAAGACGTGTTCGAATCGATGGTGTCCAACGACGAAAAATACTCGGCGAAGAACCGTAAATTCGGCTGGATGCCGCTTCCCAAGGCAAACGAAGAAAAGATCGGGAGCGAAAACGTTTATACCGATTTCGTCGACGCGCTGATGTGTCTTAAAAAGGGAACGGGGACGAGAAAAGAAGCCGCGCTCGAGTTTATAAAATTTGCGTGCACGGACGAAATGCTCGTCGATTACACCAAAATTACCGGAGCGGTAAGAGCATACAAATACGATATTCCCGATTCGGCGTTGAGCGATCTTACGCCCTTTGCGAAAAGCATGGTGAATTACGCGAAAAAAGCGAAGAAGGTATACAAATTCTCGTCGAGTCAGTTCTACAACGACAACATAGGCGCGTTTGACGACGACGCTCTGTACTCGGTATACGACGATAACGGAAATATCCGCAAAAACGTCGTGTCCGGAATAAGAGAGGGCAAACTTACGGGCGAACGCTTCTTCGAGAAAAATTTCGCGTACTTCAAAAACCACAGTTTCTGGAGATAATCGGTTTACTCCGATGTCGTTCCGGACGCAACGGGGTTTTCCGACGATCTGACGAAAGGAAAATGGAAATGCATAAATTTAAACTAAAATCGTTCAAAAGCGCGCGGAGCATGTGGTTTTACATAGGCTTTATGGCGTTGCCGATGTTACAGTTCGTTATATTTTATATAGGCGTAAACGTAAATTCGGTTCTTCTCGCATTCAAAGACATTACGTTTACCAACGGCGCGTATTCGTTCGGCTGGACGTTTTCTAACTTTACGAAATGGTTTATGGACGTAAACGAGTTTGCGTTGCTGAAGCAAACGTTACTCGTCTCGGTCAAATCGTATTTTATAAACCTGTGTTTCGGCGTGCCGCTCGGATTGTTTTTCGCGTATTACATATTCAAAAAATTACCCGGCGCGATGTTTTTCAGATTTATGCTGTTTTTGCCTTCGATAATATCCAGCATAGTCCTCGTAACCGTGTATATGTGTTTTACCGATTACGTAGTTCCTGAACTTCTCGATAAGATCTTCAGAGTAACGATGGAGACGTCGCTTCTTTCCGGAAAAACGCGGTTCGCAACCGTTATGTTCTACAATCTGTTCGTAAGTTTCGGGACTACCGTCCTTCTGTATTCAAACAAGATGTCGAGCATATCTCCCGAAGTCATCGAAGCCGCTCAACTCGACGGAGCGAATTCGGTTCAGGAATTTTTCCGTATCGTTTTGCCGCAAACGTATCCCACGCTGTCGGTGTTTCTCATCTCGGGAGTAGCGGGGATATTCATCAACGAAATAAATAACTTCGCTTTTTTCAAGTATAGTTGGAAATCGGATACGGCGACGCTCGGGTTTTTGATGTATTTCAGAACGCAGAAAGCGAAAGCGGATATAGTTCAGTATCCTCCGCTTGCCGCGCTCGGAATTATGATGTCGGCGATTGCCATTCCGCTTACGTTCGCGGTAAAGAAATTTCTGGCAAAAGTCGGACCGAGCGAAGATTGACGGAGGGCAGCGAATTATGTTAAGCAAAAAGATAAAAGGCGAAGATCGCAAAAGCAGGTTGTCGCCACTTACCGTCGTTATGCTCGTGCTGCTCGTCGCTTATTGCGTGATGCTTCTCGGACTGATTTTCTGGATGACTATAACCGCGCTTAAAAAGCCGCTCGGTTTCAATACGAACAGAGTAGGATTGCCCGATCCGTGGTACTTCAAAAACTTCGGATACGTTCTCAAAAACGCGCAGATCGAAAAAGAGCAGGGAGTGGTGCCGTTTGCCGAAATAATCCTTAATTCGGTTGTATACGCCGTAGGTTGCGCGGTAGTCAATACTTTTGTTACGATGCTTGTCGCGTATCTTTGCGCGCATTACAAAAATAAATTTTCGTCGTTTGTGTATTCGCTCGTTCTTGTGGTTATGGTGATTCCGGTCGTAGGCAACCAGACCTCCGAACTTCAGACGGCGATCAACCTCGGCATTTACGATTCGATGCTCGGAATGCTGATCATGAGGGCTACGTTTCTGGGTCTTTATTTTCTCGTGTTTCACGAAATGTTCAGATCCGTTCCGTCCACGCTCAGCGAAGCCGCAGAGATAGACGGCGCGGGAGATTTCCTGATAATGGTCCGGATTTATTTCCCGTTGGCGCGCAATACCGCGCTTACCGTATTGCTTATTTACTTTATACAGTATTGGAACAATTTTCAGACGCCGATGCTGTTCGTGCCCAATCATCCGACGCTTGCCGAGTACCTTTTCCGCATAGTTCAGTTGTCGAAAGGAGAGTTCAGCCGCGTTCCGGTTCAGATGTCGGCTGCGCTTATGCTGCTTGCTCCGGTAGCGGTGATATTCCTTTGTTCGCATAAATGGCTGCTCGGCAACCTGTCGATAGGCGGCGTAAAAGGATAAAGACTAATATCGGCGTAATAGCCGTCGGACAAACGATTTCTTCGCGAAAAAGGAGAGAAAATGAGAAGAAAAAACAAAATAGTTGTGATTTTATCCTCAATAGCGGTTGCGATCGGCATTGTTGCCGGCGCAGGCGCTTTGTCCGCCCGCGCAAATGCCGAAACGTGGAGCGTCGCGGATTTTGCCGCCGGATATGTTTACGGCGAAACCGTCGATATTCCGGACAGAACGGTTTCGCTCGGAGAAAACTCGACGATCGCGCTATCTACGATAACTTATCCGAGCGGAAAGGTTACGCGCGAAAAACGCGTGCGGCTCGGCGAAGCGGGCAACTGGACGGTAAGATATTACGCCGAACTTGACGGTAAACATTACGCGAAAAACGAAACGTTTCTCGTCGAAGGGCGCGGTTATAACGTAAAGAGTAAAAACAGTTCCGTCGAATGGTCGGATTATACCGATCTCGGAATCACCTCGACGGGCCTTCTGGTAAGACTTGCCAATAAAGACTCGCTTACCTTTACGGGACTTATCGACGTCGGCGACCTTTCGGCTTCGGCTCCGTTCGTCAGCGGGTTCATTACTCCCGATCAACGCGGCGTCCACGATTTCAACAAACTTACTTTTACGCTCACCGACGCAACAGACGATTCCGTTTACGTAAAGTTCGACATAAACCGCAGTCAATTCGGCACGTCGGGATATAACTACGGCTGGGTGTCCGCGGGCGGTAACGGTCAGGATATGGTCGGAATCGAGGGCAGCAAACTGCACGTAAACGATAACGTAGGTACGGATATATCGCTTACTTTCAACGGTCTCAGAAATATCAGCGGTTGGGGAGGAGCGACGGAGCCGGTGGCGGTAAACGCTACGCCGTTTACGCTTGCCTTCGACTCTGCCGCGAAACAAGTATACGCACAGCAAAAACTCGTATCCGATCTCGATTCGTCCAAATTCTATTCGGACTTGTGGAGCGGATTCAGAAGCGGTAAAGTCCGGCTGTCGGTAAGCGCGAGCGGGTATTCGAGCGCAACCGCAAACTTTTGTATTTTGTCGGTTGCCGGCACGAGCGCGGCGGATCTTAAAAACAATTATTTTGCCGACTCCGAAAAGCCGGAAATAACGATCGAAACCGATTACGAAACCATGCCCGACGCCGAAGCGGGAACTCCGTATCCGATTCCGGAAGCCTCCGCTTACGATTATTATTCGGGAGCGACGGAAGTCGTGACGAATGTATTTTACGATTATTATTCCGGAAATCCGGCATCGATCGGCGTGCGCGACGGGAAATTTATCCCTGAAAAACCGGGAGTTTACGCAATAGAGTACGCCGCGATCGACGGATACAAAAACCGGGCAAATAAGGTTTTGTTTGTTCGGGCGAGAGCCGGGATAGCCGATCTTACCATAAATCTGCCCGACGAAATAACTTCGGCGCAACTCGGTAAATTCGTTCCCGCCCATCTTCCCGAAGTAAGCGGCGGCAGCGGCAGGATCGACATCGAGACCGCGGTGATTTTCGGCAACAAACGCACGGTCGTAAACGGCGGTTTTACGCCCGAGAACAGCGGCGAATATACCGTCGAGTTCGTCGCTACCGACTATATAGGAAAAAGAGCGACCGCTTCGTATAAGGTTATCGCAACGCCGGGCGATAAACCGCTGCTCGATACCGACCCCGTACTTATGCGCGTGTATCTGTCCGGCAGCGAGTACGTTCTTCCGGTCGCGTACGCTTCGGATTACTCTGGCGGAAGCAAAGTCGGAGTTCTTTGCGACGTTAAGGTTAAAGATTCGGCAGGCGAAAAAACTTATAAGGCGGGCGACAGATTCACTCCTTCGGTTGCCGCAAACGGCGACGAAATCGAAATTTCGTACGTTGCGAAGGGCGTTGAACTTTATAGGGTTGCCGTTCCGACCATAATCGCGCGAGACGGCAAAAAAGTGTTTATGTCGAATTATCTTTACGGCAAAACCGTAAACGTCGACGTCAGAGACGCGGAGGGCGAGACTCCGTATAAAAACGGGTTGTCAGTTGCTCCCTGCGCCGGCACGGACGTAGCCGGCTGGACGTTTGCAAATCCTGTTCTCGCCGAAGGCGCGGCGGTAGACGTAAGGACGATTTCCGGAAAGACGAATTTCGACGGCTTCGTATTTTCGCTCGTTGATCCCGAAAATCCGACCGTTGCCGTGTCGCTGAAAGTCGCGATAAACAGTCGCAGACTCGGAATCGAACACGCCGGCAACGAATACGAACTCGACGTTTCGATCAAGTCGGATTCCAACGTTCGCTTTGCGTACGCCGGCGGAAAATTTTCCGTTACGGCAAACGAAAAAACGCTTTCCGTTCCGGTTGTATATACGGATGACGGCGAGAAATTCGACGGGTTCCCGACGCATAAAGCGTTTATGGGACTTTCGACGACCGGGAACGCGGACGGCGCGAAGTATATGGTTATGAACGTTTGCGATAACGCGCTTTCGTTTCGCAACGCGGATAATTCCGCTCCTTCGTTCTCGATAGTCGGCGATTACGGCGGCAAATGGGCTAAGGGTACTACGTACGTTATCCGCAAAGGAGAGAGCGGCGACGTGTTTGCGCCGTCAACGAAAGTTGCGTTTACGGCGTATAATCCGGACGGAAGCGTCGCTTCGGACGTTAACGGCAAACGACTCGAAAACATAGTTCCCGACGCAGACTATTCGATCGTTCTCGCTTCTTACGGGCAATATAAGATCGAGTATAAAATCGAAGAGGTAAACTGGGTCGGAAAATCCAAGACGTTCACGGTAATCGCAAACGCAATTGACGGCGAAGACCCCATAATAGAATGGACGAGCAAAGGCACGGAAGAGGCAAAAGTCGGCGACGTGATCGTTATGCCGGATTACAGTGTAAAAGATAACTTAACCGAGAGTAAAGATATTGCGGTGTCGGTATACGTCATCAACGCGGAAGGCAGAACCATAGAGCTTGAAGGCGGATCCAATTCGATAAAATGCGAACATGCCGGAATTTATACGTTTATTGTTTACGCTGTGGACAAAGACGGGAACGCTGCCGTTGCGAAATGGCGGGTTAACGTTAAGTAACGGAGGGCAAGCAGATGAAAAAGAATAGAATCATAACGGCGATGCTCGCGGGAGTGCTTGCGTTTTCCTCGCTTTGCGGCTGTGGCGGAAGCAACGCCGATAAAATTCCGGATCCGGTATCGCCCGCTTCGGATATGGAAGCGCATTATGTCGAGGGAATGCTCCACGACGTTAACGTAAACTACGACGAGCCCGTCGGCGACCTGGTAAAAAACGGCGTTACGGAGTACAAAATAGTCGCGCCGGCAAAATTCGGAACAGCCGCAAAGTTTGTTTCCAAACATCTTAACGCCGCGACTTCGGCAACTTTCGGGATCGTAAATTCCGACGCCGTCGATCTTAGCGCGGGAAAATATATAGTAATAGGCGATTACGGCGAGATTAAAGAGGCAACGACGGTTCCGTCGCACGACGAACTCGGCAATCAGGGTTACTATATCAAAACCGTAGGCGACGATATGCTTGCGTACTGCACGAGCGAAAACGGCGCGCAACTTACCGCGCTTGCCGTGCTTCGCGCAATCGTCGGGTACGACATGTTAGCCGACGATCTCGTGATATACGAAAGAGACGGTTCTGTCATGCCGGCAACGGAAATTAAAGAAAAGCCCGATTACGAATTCCGTTTTAATGGAAATACCATTTCGGACGAGCAGAAGTACGGCATGGGCTATCTTTCCGACGGCGGAATGATCTCTACGCCGATAGGAAACGTTCATAACCTGTTCGACTTCCTCGATCCGGACGCAAACGGCGAAATCCACAGAAAATGGTTTTCTTCCGATCCGTGGATGGCTCAGCCGTGCTTTACCGCGCACGGGGATCACGACGAGTACGTCGCGCTTGTCGATCATATGGCGGATTATATAATCGAAAATATTCTTAAAAAACATCCGGACGCCGCAAATATGCGTATTTCGCAAAACGACGTCGCGGGCACGCAGACGATAGCGCGTTGCGAATGCGCCGCGTGCAACGCAAGTTTCGATTACTACGGAACTATGGCGGGGGCAATGCTTTCGTTTGCCAACGACATCGCCGGAAAAGTTTACGATTATATCGACGACAACGAACCCGGCAGAGAATTCAATATCGTTATTCTCGCATACGGCGCGACCGTAAAAGCACCGGCGAAACGCAAGGCAAACGGAGAATACGAACTCGACTCCGAAGGCAGAGGAATTCCTCTCGTTCGTCGCGATTTTGACGAAGACGGTCGGGGCGAAGACGTTCTCGACGAAAACGGCAACGGGAAAACGCTTATTTGCGGAAGGGGAGTCGCTTACGAGTACGCAACGTCGCTTGCCAACTGGATTCACTCATATTACGAACCCGAAAACAGAATGTACGCTTCCTACGTCGAGGCGTGGTCGGGACTGAAAGGCGACAAGGACAGTCTTTACGTGTGGTCGTACGAAATCAGTTATATGCAGTATCTGTATCCGTATAACAATTACGAGATACTCGTCGAGAACTTCAGGTACTTCAAACAATACGGCGGAAACTTCATTTATCCCGAAGGAACGTGGGAGAATCCCAACAATCCCGGGTTTGCGAAATTCCGCGATTACGTCAACGGCAAGGCGATGTTCGACGTAAACGTTGATTACAATTCGCTCGTCGAAAAATTCTTCAAGTACTATTTCGGCGAGGCCGGACCTCTTATGCGAAAATACTTCGACGAGGTTCAGTTAAACCTTAAAGACAAAGAGGGTATTACCGGAGGCAGCGTTCTTTCGTACACGCTCGGAAGAGCGGACGTGTGGCCCGAAGGACTTATAACGAGTTGGAATTCGCTTTTCGACGAGGCGTACAAAGTCATCGAAAAGCACTCGTCCGATCCGGAACTGTACGACGCGGTTTACAAACATATCCTTATCGAATCGCTCTTCCCGAGGTACGTACTCTGCACCACTTACGCGCTGTCGTTCAGCAAAACGCAACTTAAAGAGATGAGAAAAGCGTTTGCGGAGGATTTCGAAACGCTCGGCAACACTACTCACGAAGAGCATTACACGATCGACGTGATTTTCTCGACGTGGGATCTTGACTGACGGTGGGGGATAAAGATATGAAAAAAAGATTTTCTAAAATCGCTTTCTTACTCGTTCTTATTTTCGTTCCCGTCATTGTGACGTTCGGATTCTCGGCTTGCTCGTGTTCCGACAAGCCCGACCCCGAACCGCCCGCAAACGTAGCCGTCGTTACGATTAACCGCGAAAGCGCGTCCGTTCCGGAGTACGAAACGATTATGCTGGCGGCAACTGCCGAAAACACAGACGAACCGATAACGTGGACTTCGTCCGACGAGTCCGTCGCTACCGTCGACGGCGGCGTTGTATACGGCGTAAAAGCGGGTTCCGCCGCGATTACCGCTTCTGCGGGTGGGGCGAGCGCGACTTGCGCCGTTACCGTCACCGAAACGATAAACGTTCCCGTTATAGCGTTTAACGGAGATATCAGTCTCGAAGAAGGTCAAATTTTTTCGGACGAGATAAAAGTAAAATTCAACGGACGGGACATAACCGACGAGGCGACAATCGAAGTCGCTGGCGCGGGCGAAACGGCAAACGTTTGCACCGTACAAAACGACGCGGACGGAAAGGTCGTTTTTACGGCGGGGAAAGTCGGTACGGCGGAGTTTATCGTCGCCGTTACCGCTCGCGGAATTTACGTAAGCAAGAACGTTACCGTAAGAGTGTCGGAAGCGAACGTAAACGTTTTTCCGGACGGAGACGAAGTTACGGTTACGGAAAACGGTTATGCGGCAACGCTGTCGACTACGACGGACAACGGCAAAAAAACCGAAATTCCTCTGACGTTTACCGCTGTTAAAGGCGATAACGTGACCGAAAAAGCAAATATCGCGTGGGATTTATCTTCTTCGGCTTATGATCCTTCGGTGGCAACGGTATCGGGTACCGGAGGCGAATACGTCGTCCGTAAAGCGGGCGCGGGCAAGACGAAACTCGTCGGTGCTTACGTTTCCGGAACAAAAAAGATTCCCGTCGAAATCGAAGTCACGGTAGAGAGAACGTTAAAAAACCTGACGATCGAGACGGTCGTCGAAGCCAACGGGCTCGCGACGTTGCCGATTCACGAGGAAATTTCCGAGACGATCGTCGACGTAACGTTGAGGGGAGAATCCGTTTTCGATAGCACGGACGGCGGCGTTATCAACCTGAAAAAAGACAGATTACCCAAAAAGGCCAGCGAATTGGGACCGGTCTCTTTCGTTGTTTCGACGGAAAACTACGACTACGTGTGCGAAACGGAAATGTATTCGCTCGTAATCGGATCCAAAGCCGATCTGGACGCGTTCGCGGAGGCGGCTCGAGCTAACGGCGACGTAAAAAATACGGGAGTTCTCGACGGGTATTTCGTAATGGACGCAGACGTTTCTTATAACGGAACGTTCGCATCCGTTACCGACTCCGACGAAATATACGAGGCGGCAAGCAAAAACGGCGGCGGCTGGATGACCGGCAGCGCAAAATACGGATTTCGCGGCGTGTTCGACGGAAGAGGTCATAACATCGAAGGACTCACCGTAAGAGCGCGCTCAAACGATTCGTCAAGCGGCGGATTCGTAGGGTATCTTAACGATGCCGGCGTCGTAAAAAACGTTTCGTTCACAGATGCCGGACTGTACGAAAACAGCGGGTTTATATGCTCGCTCGGCGGCGGCACGGTGGAAAACGTAAATGTAACGTTTGCGAAAATCGGCGTCGGAAACGCAACGAAGGACTTGTATCACGATAGTAACAATCCGCGTAAAATGGGAGCGTTCTTTACGTTTTTCGCAACCGAGTCGGCTATTGTCCGCAATTGTCTCGTGGACGCGATCGGAGCGGAGATCCATTACGAAATAAACGCGGCAAGATCGGAAACCAACGTTTGTCTCGGTACGGGCGCGAAAAATACGGATAACTTCGTCGTTATTACGGACGTAGCGCGTATTGCCTCCGAATCGGGCGCGACGACGACCGCGCTTTCGTACGAAGATATTGCCTCGAACAAGAACGTACGTTCGGCGTTCGAAGAATTCGACAAATCGTTCTGGCAAATCGCCGGCAACATGCTGTTGCCGAAATCGGTCGCGGGTAAAATCGATCTGACCGCGAATATCGCGTTTGCAGACGTTCCGCCCGTGCTTTACGGCGGCAATGAGGCGAAAATCGTTGCCGATACCCGCTACGCTTACGTGACGGCGGGAGAACTCCCCGAGGGAGTAACGTTCGCAAACGGTATTCTGACGGTTGGCGAAACGGCGGAAAGCGGCAGCGTTACGCTTACCGTAACGTCTCTTCTTAACGGCTCGACCGCAACGGCGACGATATCGACGGTAAAAGCGCGCAAAGTTACCGTGAACCACGCTCGTACGGACATTGAAAAACGCGCCGAAGAAATCGATCTTTCGTTTGCGGGAGAGTATCTCGGCGACAGCGCGGAAGTATTTCTCGGCTCGGTAAAAATCGGAGGAGGAGCCGTAACGTACGGAAAAGTACCGTTCGACGGCAGTAAATTCGGCAACGAAACGGGCGAAAAAACTCTTACGGTTTATTCGGAAACGGGCGGAACGGTCAATTGTTTCGACATGAAGATCCGCGCCGTGACGATGATTATCCGCTCGGCGTCCGATCTCGACACCGTTCGTATCGGACAGCGGAATATCGACGCTAAAGAATCGATCGACGGGTTATACGTTCTGGGCAACGATATAGATCTCGGCGGCGTGAAAATCGGAAGCAATCTCAATTATTCGGCAGATACGGTTCCCATATACGAATCCGATTTCGGTTTTGTCGGAACGTTCGAGGGCGGAGATCATACGATTTCTAATTTCACCGTCGGCAAAGGCGGACTGTTCGGTCACGTCGGCAGAGGCGCCGTTATTTCCGGCTTCAAAGTTAAAAACGTCACGTATTCGGGCGATTATCTTACGGCGTTGTTCGGCGTAACGGTTTCGGACGCGACGATCGACAATATCGGGATATCCGTTGCAAACTATTATGCGGACGCCGGTTCCGCCGCGGGCATTATCGCCTCGCGGTATATGAAAAATTGTACGATTCGCGGCGTAGAAATAAAAGCGGAAACGTGCGACGTGGACTCGATATTCGGCTGGAGCGTAACCAACAACAAGTTCGTCGGCGTTACGGCAATCGTGAAATCTTTCGGCCGTCTCGGATATTCGGACGACGGAAAAACGCAGGAGATAACGTCGCTCGAAAACGTGACAGTAACGCTTTCGTAACGGTAAAAAGAGATGTGCGCGCGGCTTTTTTAAGGCGGCGTAACGTACACGCGTAAATAAAATCGGATTTAGCGCAAACGTGCGATAATCAATATAATTCCGGAGGAAAAGTATGAGAAAAGTTGTAAGAGTCCTGATGGCGACTATTTGCGTCGCTTTCGCGTCGTGGGCGTTTGTCGCGTGCGGCGGGAACAAACCCGAGCCGAAAACCGTGCTCGACGTTCCGGTTATAGCAAGTAAAGTCTATAACGGAGAAACGCAAACCGCTTCCCTTCCCGAAAACGCCGGCTATACGGTTACGACAAATGCGGGCGGAACGGACGTCGGCGAATATCCGGTAGTCCTTACGCTTACCGATCCTGACAAATACGAGTGGAACAATCCCGACGAGGACGACGCAACCCGCGTTACGCTCAGATTCGGGATAACCGTGGCGGCTAACGAGATAACGACGATTTCGGTCGGAGAAAAAGTCGTTTACGGAACCGCCCTCGATCCGACCGCTACGGCCAAATTCGGCGCGCCGGTATTTACTTATTCGACGGAAGAAAACGGAACGTATTCGACAAAAGCGCCGACTGTCGCGGGATCGTATTTCCTGAAAGCGACCGTCGCGGCGACGGAAAACTACGACGGAGCAACGAGAACGCTTGCTTTTACGATCGAAAAAGCAGAGTCCCGCGTAACGACAAAGCCTTCGGCAAAAGAACTTTTCGCAAACGGCGCGCCGCAACAACTCGTAACGGCCGGCATTGCCGACGGCGGAACCATTGTTTATGCGACGGTCGACGGCGAAGAAACCGAGCCGAGCGCGTCGCTTGCCGACGCCGGCAAATGGTCCCGGGAAATTCCTTCGGCGACCGCGGCGGGTAAATATACGGTTTATTACTCGGTAAAGGGAGACGAGAATCATACCGATTCGACGATCGGGAAAGTTGTTGCGGAGATTAAAAAGAACGACAACGCGATTTCGGATCTTACGGTAGCCGACGTAACGTATAACGGCGCACCTCCCGCTCCGGGCGCGAGCGTAGCGCACGGCACGATCGAATACTCCTATTCGCTTGCCGCCGACGGAAATTTCGTGGCGTGGAGCGCAATAGAAAAGCGTGCGGGCGTATATTACGTAAAAGCGACGGTCGCCGAAGACGATACGCATAAAGGCGCGACCGCAACCGCTTCGTTTACGATGAACAAAGCGGCTAACGCTATATCGGCGGTTACGGTTGAAAATATCCACTGCAACGAAACGCCTTCGCCTTCCGCAACGGCAACCGGCGGAGTACCGATTTATAAGTATGCGACCGAAAGAGACGGAGCGTACGGCGATATTACCGAATTCAAAGCCGAAACCGGAACGTATTACGTAAAGGCTTACGTTGCCGCGACCGACAACTATCTCGCCGTCGAGAGCGATCCCGTTTCGTTTACCGTAACGCACAATCACGTCTGGACCGTCGGAGAAACCGAAGACGTAAAGCAATGTGTTTGCGGCGACGTTTCCGAGACGTTCGAAAAGACGCTTGCCTCGACTGCCGCCCGGAGAATCGACCTCTGCGTCGGTAACGACGGCGCGTTGAGCGATTCGGCGACGAGCGAAATATCGCTTGCCGGTATTTCCGATTATACGACCGTTTCGTCGGTGAAGTTCGGCGATAAAACCGTCGCGGTTTCTTCCGAAAACGCCGCGGATAAAAAACTCACGGTGCCGGCAAACGGTTTCGGCTATGCTTACGGCGAACAAACCGTAAAAATCACGGTGAACGGCAGCGACGAAGCCGCTCACGAAATAAGCGTAAAACTTTTGCTGGTGACCCGCGTTTTTGCGGATAAGGACGGACTCGATTCGTTCGGAACGATCGCGAAAAAATGCGAAAGCGGCGAAAATTCATGGGGCGGTTATTTCGAACTTGGCAACGACATCGAATATAACGGAATCTGGAAGAGTTTCATATCCGCTTCCGATAACACCGCGCTCGAAGCGTACGACGGCTTTAAGGGAGTGTTCGACGGCAAGGGATACAAGATAAACAAACTTACGGTTACGTGGAACTCGGTATCCGGCGTCGAAGGAGCCGGAGTCGGCGCGTTTATCGGAAAATTACATAAGGACGGAGTTCTGCGCAACGTTGCGTTCACCGACGCGCGCGTCGGACATAGCCGCAGCTTGCTCGTGTTCGCAGGATCCGGAACGATCGAAAACATTTACGTCAAGTACGGAATTTTCGGCGTGAATAATTACGACTCGTATGATGTCAGCACTTTATGGGGGCAGACGGCAACGATGTTTTCTCAAAGCGAGGGAGTCGGAGCAAAAGTCAGAAACGTTATCGTTGACGTAACCGACGCCGTTGGAATTTCCGTTGCGCCTAATGAAAAATATTCGGGTTCGATCGTCGGACTATTCAATGACGTTACTGTGCTTTCCGACGTGTACGTGGTAGGAGTTCCAGAGGCATTCGACGGCAACGTCGTAAAAAAATGGGGCGGCGCATACGAATCCGGCACGAATTTCTTTGTTTATCGTTCGTTCGTCGATATGGCGGCAGATACGTCGCGCGACTATTCTTCGTTTGTCTCTTTCGTGTGGACGGTAAAACAGGGCGGACTTCCGTACTATGCGAGCATAGCGATTGCCGCACCCGCGCTCGCGGTTCCGGGCGAAATAGTTAAGGGAACAACGGGAGCTGTCACCCTCGGCGCAAACGCGACCGTCGCTCTCGACCAAGCCGCAATCGACGCGGGGATCGAATTGTCAGGCAATACGATTTCCGTTCCCGAGGACGCCGCCAACGCAACGTATACGGTTACCGCAACTTCGGTGTTCGATCCCGCTCTTAAAACCGTAGCGTCGTTCGACGTCGTAAATAAGCGCGTTATCAAAAATCTTTCTTCGGTTACCGAACTCGATTTCAATCTCGATAACGACAATCCCGACTTAACCTCCGAAAAGCCGATAACCTTCGATCTGACGGAAGCGTTTGCGGGAGACGTTACAGCGGCGGTTTACGTCGGCGAAACAAAGACGGCGGACGGCGTTTCGATCGCGAAAGGCAAAGTAACTCTTAGCTTCGCGGCAAAGGACTGTTTCGGCGAAAAAACAGTAAGATTCGTATTCTCTTCGGACGGTACGGATTACGAAGTGGCTGCGCCCGCGTTATTCGTTACGAAAACGATCAAAAATCACTCTACGAGCGGTTACGGTGATAACGATCTTCGCGCGATAAAAAAGATTTCTGATCTTCTCGACGGCGGCGGTTATTATCGTCTCGGCGAAAATATCAAACTTCAGCGGGAATGGTACTGCGGCAGCGCCGATTATCGTATCGGCGTCGACAAGCCGTTTGTCGGAACGATCGACGGAAACGGATACTCGATCGACGGGTTAAAACTCTGGTCTACCACCGCAGGCGGATTTATACAGAATCTCGGCGAAAAGGGTACGGTCAAGAATATTGCTTTTACCGGCGTGCAACTCGGAATGATAACTTCTCTGATTCATACGGGTTCCGGCAGTCTTGAGAATATTTACGTCAAGGTCGGCGAAATGCCCGCGGGTTATGGTGAGCATATTATAGATTATCGCGACGACCAGACTACGATATTCGGAAACAGGTTGCAAACGAATGCTTTCAGAGTCAAAAATATTCTCGTGGATTACTCCGGTACGCACGTCGGAGATTATAGTGATAAAGTCTATGCTAAACTGCTCGGAACGTTCGGCAAAAGCGCAACGGTCGAAAACGTTGTCGCAACGGGTATTCCGACCGCGCTGGGTACTATAATGACGGATACCGCGACGGTTTATCTCGGATTCGACGACGGCACGCATAACGACGTTGCGTTCCCCGCGACCGGATGGAACGAAACCTACTGGACTGTCGGCGAGAATACCGTAACGTGGAATACGAAAACCTGATTATAAAAAAATTAAACTAACTCAACGGAGACAACATGCTATACCCGCAGTCAAACAAATGCAGAAGCACCACGAGTTTAAACGGAATATGGAATTATAAGACGGTAGACGACGATTACAAGCCCGTAGCGAAAGCGACGGGCGCGTCGCCTATGGCGGTACCCGCAAGTATCAACGATATCGTCACCGATAAAAAAATCGCCGAATACGTGGGAAAAGTTCTTTTCGAAACCGATTTTGCGCTTCCGCGCGAGAACGGTAAAGTTTACAGATTACGCATCGGAGCAGCCAGTCACAAATGCGAAGTTTATCTTAACGGCGATAAAATCGGAGAAGGGATCTGCGGTCAATTGCCGATAGATCTGCCGCTTGACGGACTGAAAGACGAAAATCGTCTGTCGGTGATCGTGGACAATCGGCTTGATTATCACACGCTTCCGATGGGTAAACTCATAGACGGAAACATATTGTGCGAGTCGAATTCCCGCGGGCGCAAATATTTTGAATTCGACGGCGATTTCCCTGCAAAAAAGCAGGTGATCAACCATGATTTTTACAATTTTACCGGGATTCACCGCGACGTTACCGTTTACGGGATTTCGCCGGGAGCAATCAGGGATATAACGGTAAAAACCGTCGTCGGCGGGGATTACGGCAAGGTTGCCGTACAAACCGAATTTTTCGAAGATTTACCCGAGGCTGCCGCCGTTAAATTCGTAATCCGCCGCAACGATTCGGTCGTCGCCTGGAAAATCGTAAAAGCGAGCGAGGCAAAGGAGGTTGTTTTCGATATTGCCGACCCCGAACTCTGGGATATCGGCAAGCCCGAACTTTACACCGTTTCCGTCGGAACGGACCACGACTTTTACGAGACCGCGTTCGGGATCCGCAAGGTAAGTTACGACGAAAAGGGACTTTATATTAACGACAGACCGGTATACCTCAAAGGTTTCGGAATGCATGAAGATTTTTTTGTTCTCGGCAAAGGTGCAAGCTCCGCCGTGAACGTTAAAAGTTTCGAACTTCTTAAATGGATCAACGCAAATTCGGTAAGGACGAGTCATTATCCTTATGCCGAAGAGATCTACGATCTTGCCGACAGATACGGAATTCTGGTTATAGACGAAGTCCCCGCCGTAGGAATGAATCACTGGGAGCCTACGTTTGCCGAGGGGAGGGCGGACGAACAAACGCTTGCGCTTCATAAAAAAACCTTGTCGATGCTTATCGAACGGGACAAGAACCATCCGTGCGTAGTCATGATAAGCGTGGCTAACGAGGCCGCTACTTACGAGGACGGCGCACGCGAATACTTCAAAAAAATCGTGAATCACACGCGTTCGCTTACCGATCTGCCGATTACAAGTCCGGAGGAGACGAAATTCGCCGAAGATAACAAGTGCGCGGATTTGTTCGACTTTGTGTCGCTTAACAGATACTACGGCTGGTACGACGAAATAGGCAGGATCGAAGCGATCGGACCGCTTTATAAAAACGACCTTTGCAACTATTACGAAAAGTTCCGTAAGCCAATTATCGTCGCCGAGTTCGGCGCGGATACGGTCGAAGAAGTTCATTCTTTGCAGTCGTATGTGTTTTCCGAAGAATATCAGCGCGATTACATTACCGAGTGCTGCAGAGTGTTCGACGAACTTCCGTTTGTAGTCGGCGAGCACGTCTGGAATTTTGCCGATTTCAGGACAAAAGAGGGTACTATCCGGATGCGAGGCAACCGGAAGGGCGTTTTCACAAAAGACCGGGAGCCGAAAGCGGCGGCGTTTATGTTGAAAAAGCGGTGGGCGGAAAAAACGGAAAAGTGAGGACGACTGTGAAAAAACTTGATTTCGAATCGGTTTTGCGCGGACGACGGTATCGCGACGGATTATTTCTGCCCGATTATCCGCGCGACGAATCCGGCAGATTTTTACGCGAAAAGACGCTTGAAATAATCGTTCGCGAAGAGTATGGCGAAATAGGCGAAAAGGAACGTGAAGGTCTTACCGTTACAACCGAAGACGTCACGGACAGAGATGCCGACCTGTATAACGGTTGCCTCGTTTGCGCAAAGGCCTTGCACGATAAAGTTAAATTCACGTTAAGTAAAAACGGAAAATCTTCAAGTTTTATCGTCGATATTTTTAATCCGGTTAAGGTAAAAGCCCCCGATTTCGTCGTTCATCTCGATTTCGTCGCCGGTGTACCGACAAAATATCTGCCGATCGAGGAGATTATGGATCGGGGGGTAGGCGTAGCGCATGTCGACTATAAAGGAATCACTTCCGACGACAAGAATTTCGACGACGGAATCGCGAAATTGTTCGAGCGCAAAAATTCGTATTCGGCGGGTAAAATCGCGATATGGGCGTTTGCCGCGAAACTCATAGGCGAATATCTGTCGGAGCGCGGCTACGCCGAAAAGGATCGGTTGTACGTTGCCGGACATTCGCGGCTCGGTAAAACCGCGCTTTTAGCAGGCGCTTTGTATCCGATATTTGCCGGGTGTTTCGTCAATTGCTCGGGATGTTCGGGCGCGGCGATTTCACGAGGTAAACAAGGCGAAACGATACGGAAAATCAACGACGTTTTCGGCTACTGGTTTACGGAAAATTACAAAAAGTACAACGACCGCGAATATGAAATGCCGTTTGATCAGCATTTCCTTGCAGCATCGGTCTTTCCGCGTAGATTGTTTATCGTGGCTGCGAGCAAGGACGATTGGGCGGATACTGACGCGCAGTATCTTTGCGCCGAAGCTGCTTCGACAGTATACGAAGAATCCGGATCGGTCGGACTTTCGCGATTAGTCAAGCCGCTCGGAGTCGGCGAGAAAAACGATAAAGGTAATATTAAATTTTTTATTCGCGACGGCGTGCATTATTTCAGCCGCGAAGACTGGAATTTCTATATCGACTGTCTGAAAAAATCGCAACAGGTATAACGATTATTCGATATAGTCGAAGTAAGAGTATAATCGCGAATGTAACGTTTCAAAAAAACGAACCCCGTAACGAAACCGCTTGCGGGGTGAATTTTTTCGGATCGTTTACGACAAAAAAACTGTATTGTGCTGTACGCGGAAATCAAAAAAGAGGAGAGACGATGAGTTTTTACGACGATAACGTATTTCTGAGAGGAAACGCTGCAAGGACGATTTACGGCGAAATAAAGGATTTGCCGGTAATCGACTACCATTGCCACCTCGATCCCGCCGCGATAGCGCGCGACGACGGATTCGGGAACATAGGCGAACTGTGGCTTAAAGGCGACCATTACAAATGGCGGGCGATGCGGCTTTGCGGCGTTCCCGAGTGTAAAATCACGGGGGAGGCGGACTATAAAACGAAGTTTATCTCGTTCGCGGAAATTCTGCCGAGTCTCGTCGGCAACCCCGTTTATCACTGGGCGCACCTCGAACTCAAAGAGATTTTCGGAATAACCGAACCGCTTGATTCGCAATCGGCGGAGCGGATTTACGAAGAGGCAAGCGAAAAACTGAAAGATATACGCGTTTCGACGCTTCTTAATAAATTCAACGTCGAGTGGCTCGCTACCACAGACGATCCGGCTTTCGATCTGCCGCACCACGGCAAGAGGGGAAACACCGTAGTTACTCCGACTTTCCGCCCCGATCGGCTTTATGACCTCGGCGGCGAGTATATCGACCTTCTCGGGGTAAGCGCGGGAGTGAAAATCGAAACGCTCGACGATCTTCTCGGCGCGCTTATCAAGCGGCTGGATTATTTCGTAAGCCGAGGTTGCAGGATTTCCGACCACGGATTTTACCGTTTTCCGCAATTTTACGCAAGCGAACGGCAAGCAAAGGACATGTTTTTGCGGCGCGAAAACCTTACGGCGACCGAAAAAGACGCATTCTTCGGGTTTATGCTCACGTGGCTTGCGCGCGAGTACGCAAAGCGCGGTATGCTGATGCAGATCCATTTCGCGGTAAAACGCAACGTAAACACGCCGGCTTTTAACGAAATCGGCGCGGACGGCGGATTCGACGTTATCGCCGACCCGCAGCCAGCGGAAGATATTATAAAGTTTCTCGACCGGCTTTCGGACGACGATAGACCCGAAACGGTGCTGTATTCGCTCTCGCCCGTCAATCTTTCGACGATCGCGGTGTTGTCGGGCGCGTTCCGCAAAGTCCGTATGGGAGCCGCGTGGTGGTTCAACGATACGGCGTCGGGGATAAGGAACAATCTTTCGCTCATCGCCGAACACGCCGCGCTCGGTACAAACCTCGGTATGCTCACCGACAGCCGCAGTTTTTCGTCGTACGTGCGCTTCGATTATTTCCGTCGGATTCTCGCCTCTTACCTCGGCGAGGCGGCAGACGGGGGCGAATTTACCGAAAAAGAGGCGATCGGGATTGCCCGCAAAATTTGCTACTTCAACGTAAAGGAGACGCTTAAAATATGAAAATGACTTTCCGCTGGTACGGCGAAAAGGATTGTATTCCGCTGTCGTATATAAAACAAATTCAGGGAATGACGGGCGTGGTTACCGCCGTTTACGACGTTCCCGTGGGCGAAGTCTGGGATTTGGAAAAACTCGTCCGGCTCAAAGAACTTGCGGCTGCCGCGGGACTCGAAACCGAAGTAATCGAATCCATTCCCGTCCACGAAGACATAAAACTCGGACGTCCGACCCGCGACAAACTCATCGCCAACTACGCGCAGAACATAATAAATTGCGGAAAAATCGGCGTAAAATGCGTTTGTTACAACTTTATGCCCGTTTTCGACTGGTTCAGGACGAATCTTCGTTACGAACACGCCGACGGTAGCAACTCGCTTTCGTACAGCGAGGCGGACTTCAAAAAACTCGACCGTAACAATCTTCGTCTTCCGGGCTGGGACGAGAGTTACACGCAAGGCGAACTCGGCGCGCTCCTTGCCGCGTACGACGGAATGACGCACGAGAGACTTTTCGACAACCTCGTGTATTTCTTAAACGGAATAATGCCGGCGTGCAGGGAGGCGGGCGTAAACATGGCTATTCACCCCGACGACCCGCCGTGGGATATTTTCGGGCTTCCGCGAATCGTGGGGCGCGAAGAGGACTACGACCGTCTTTTTGCCGCCGTTCCCGACCTGCATAACGGTATTACGTTCTGTACGGGGTCGCTCGGCGCGGGCAAGTTCAACGACCTTCCTAAAATGGCGAAAAAGTACGCGAAACGTATTTATTTCGCTCATCTTCGCCAACTCAAATTCACGTCCGATACCGATTTTTACGAAAACGGTCACCGCACCGCGGACGGCGACGTGGATATTTACGCGATAGTCAGGGCTCTTAGCGAGGGCGGGTTCGACGGATACGTCCGCCCCGACCATGGCAGAAACGTGTGGGGAGAAAATGCAAAGCCCGGGTACGGACTTTTCGACCGCGCGATGGGTGCGGCGTACCTTAACGGACTTTTCGAGGCTGTCGAAAAAGACATAAAAAACGTAAAGAGAGGATAAAAATATGAAAAAATTACCGTTTAAAATCGATCTTAAAGGGAAAACCGCCGTCATCACCGGCGCGGGAGGGGTTATTTGCGGATCGTTCGCCCGTGCGCTTGCGGCGTGCGGAGCGTCCGTCGCGCTTCTGGACGTGAATTACGACGCGGCGAAAGCGATAGCCGACGACATAGGCGATAATGCGTTCGCCGTAAAATGCAACTGCCTCGACAAGCAAAGCATAATCGAAGCGAAAAAGGCGGTGGACGAGCGTTTCGGGGGGACGGATATTCTTATTAACGGCGCGGGCGGAAACAATCCGAAAGCGACCTGCGACAACGAGTATATGACGCCCGAAACCAAAGGAGTAAAGGACTTTTTCGCGCTCGAAGAAAGCGGACTCAAATTCGTTTTCGACCTCAATATAACCTCGGCGTTCCTTGTAACGCAGGTTTTTGCCGAGGATATGACGAAAACGGGCGGGAATATAATAAACGTCAGTTCGATGAACGCGTTCCGACCGCTTACCAAAATTCCCGCGTACTCGGCGGCAAAGGCGGGTATAAGCAACTTTACGCAGTGGCTCGCCGTGCATTTCGCGCCGTGCGGAATAAGGTGCAACGCAATCGCTCCCGGATTCTTCGTAACCAACCAGAACCGCGGACTGCTGTACGATAAGGACGGCAATCCCACGCCGCGTACCGGCAAAATTCTCGCCGCCACGCCCATGCGCAAGTTCGGCGAAATCGACGACCTTACCGGCGCGTTTTTATGGCTTTGCTCGGACGAGGCGAGCGGCTTCGTAACGGGTACGGTTATCCCCGTAGACGGAGGATTCTCGGCTTACAGCGGAGTGTAAGAAACTGCATGCAGAATGCTTGATGTGTAGAGATATATAAATTTATTCTGTCCAATCGGTAAACAGCAATAAATGGAGGTTTGTGTCGATTACGAAGACGACGATTGAACGGTTCCTCCGGGAGTAAAAATAGTTCCGGCGGGATTCGGTGAAAAATAGGTGATTACGCCGCATTATCTGTTGCTGTAGCTGTAGAAAACATATAAATTAAGTAGAAAATAGAGGGTGGCTTGTGCAGAAAACTATTGAACGGCTCGAAATGTCTGATTTTAAGTCTAAACAAAATATGTTTTCTTTTGTGAGCGTCTCTGTGTTTGTAATTATGAAAGCACTGCCGTGTGGTAATCTGTGGATTGCCGCACGGCGGTTTTTCTTTTAAAGTCGTAAAAAGAAATTTTCGAACTCGACAAAACCTGTCGAGTTAAGCTAATAGAATACAGTCAACGAAGAACCGAGGGGGACGGAAAGGAAGAGTGACGGCGAACGAGCGACGAAAGCGAATACTCGAAGTTCTGTGCTTACGTCGCAGCGACACGCGTGAGAATCTCGCCAACGAGTTCGGTGTTTCCTCCCGCACTATCGAAAGAGACGTGGCAACGCTGTCGCTTGAGCTATGTATTCGGAAAGCTTTTCTTCGCCGCGCAGTATCTTCCGTAGCGTTCAAGGTCTATAAAGTCTAAAATATATTCGGGGATTTCGTAGCCGCAACAATCCAGCATTTCTTTGCCGTAATCTTCCCATGAATAGCCGCTCCAAAGATTGATACAATCGTCCCAACGGACGCCGTGCGATTTAACTTTTTCTTCAAAATCGTCAAAATTGCGGACTTCGAGAAAAGCACAAAAGACTTTGTATTTGTAATCGTCGTCCAAAACGCCCGATTCTTTCAAAGTATTGAACAGCGTTTCGGGGTTGACGTAATCCCCACCAATAGAGCCGTATTCGATCCCTTCGACGTCTTGAATAAACAGTTCTTCGTCGATACCGTCAAGTTCAAAGCCTTCTCTTTTGAGTTCTTCGACTATTTCGTCCACCACATCAAACCTAAAACGAACTTCTGAGTAAGATGTGTGATTAAAACTTGTTAAAATAGTTTATTTTATATCCTACAAATCTCTTTATTCCCTTATTTTACCTAGACAATTCGTGTTATATAATTTTATTTCGTTTTATAGCAATTATCCTAATTTTATTTAAGTTTTTGGTGTCTAATTTTAGACAGATGTGAAACAAAGTATTTTTAGACAAAAAATATAAATAAAAATTCTCAAAAATCGTATACGAACGTCGGCAAAGAACTTGCAAGAACAAATCCGACGGAATATCGGCGTATAGTCCACGGAAAGCCGAAAACAATCGGGAGTTTTTTCGACTCCGTTCTTTCTTTTTTTCACGCCGGAAGTAACGCGGCAGGTTCCGCGAGTGCAACAGATAGAAGCGGAAATCGAAGAAGAACGCAAAAAGCAAGAAAAACAAGGCACGGAGCATATAATCGACAGAGATGTTATTTCTCAGTTTATCAGCACTGTAATTCCAAGAACGGAAACATGCTATGAGTGGTACATGGATTTTGACTTGATAGAAAAATCTAACGATAAGAAAAAAATGGTTTGGGAGTTTACGATAGATTATAATGAGGCAAGAGCATATCGTAGTGAAAATGATGGCATGCTTCGACCTACTCAGTGGTCGGATATTATTGTAAAAGTATATGTATAAAGATTTATAATTCTCATACGGCGAGTAAAAATAACAACAATACAGAATGGGTAATCCATTTGTAAGTTGTAAATTATAATTACGAAAAACCCTGCATTTAAGCAGATGATATATAATTTATTGTTTGATATTACGCATAGACGGGTGAACAATAACAACGCAAAGGCGGGCGATGTTTAGCCCTTCGCGAACTCGCGAAAGCACAGGCTAATATCCGTAATCCGAGGGCGTAAGCTTTTGGCGGAAAACGGTTAAATTCCGGCATTTTAATACTGAATTTTATGAAAAACAGCCATTCTCGCTTGAGTCTGGCTGTTTTTTTACTCTTCTGAAAGCGGTCGAAAATCGGAAAATGTGCTAAAATTATGGGGTGGTTCCTCAAATTGAACATTTTTCCATATATACTGTTGTAGGTAAAAGAGGGCGATAAAAGAGAGGTATTTTATGTCGAAGTATAAATTGATTTCAGAGTATTACTTAAAAGGAAACAATCGCACGCAGATCGCTACGCTTTGCGATTGTTCCCGTATGACGGTCTGGCGCGTTTTGCAACGAGTAAACGCTATCGGTATCGGAATCGGAGAACTGAGCGAAATGAACGAAAAAGAACTTGCTTATTTGCTTTTTCCGGAAAGGGCGAAACCGGGAGACGGGTATCTGATCCCCGATTTTAAGTGGGAAGAGTTTCAGATGGTTAAGCATCGTTCGTCAATCAGGCTTTGCTGGCGGAGGTATTGCAAACGCGCGGCAAAGCAGAATCTTGCGGCATACAGTTGGAAAGTTTTTCTGACTTCGTATAACGATTACCGCCGACCGAAAATACAGGTCGATGATCCGGACGATAAAATCAGGACAAAATTGAAAAATTACAATTTTTTGTTGGCTTATTGCGAGAGTGATAAGGTTATGTATTCCGTGATTCAGACGGAAAAGGAAATGTGGCTGAAATCGTTGGGGCTGGACGAAAATAAAATCATAGGCGATAGAGAAAAGTAAAAGAAATTAAAACTTCGTTGAATTTATTTCAAAACCTATTGAAAAAATTACCGATATATGGTATAATTAAGAAAACAAGTCAACGAGGTGTATTATGGCAGCAAGTTATAAAAAATTATTCAAATTACTGATAGACAGGGAGATGAAGAGCAAAGAACTCGCCGCGCTCGCAAAAGTAAGCCCCGCGACGCTTGCAAAAATGAAGAAAGACGGCGTTTCTGTAAATTCCGACGTGCTTATAAAAATCTGCACGGCACTTGGCTGTACGCTTGACGATATCGTCGAAATCGTGGACGACGAAAAATAATTGCAAAAACTCAAGAGAAATATTTTAATTATGACTGTAGTTGTCATGTTTTGTATGATAAAATAGATAAAATGAAAAAGTATACAGGAGAAAAGCGAAATGGCGGATATTAAAAAAGAGCAGGAACGCGAAGAATTACATAAAGCGATTTGGAACATAGCGAACGACCTTAGGGGGAGTGTTGACGGCTGGGATTTTAAGCAGTACGTTTTAGGTATAATGTTTTATCGCTACATTTCCGAAAATATCGCGAATTACATAGATACGGGCGAACATGCCGCGGGAAACTTTGATTTTCACTATGCCGATTTATCCGACGAAGCGGCGGAAGAAGCGAGAGCCGATATGGTGGAAACGAAAGGCTTCTTTATTCTTCCGAGCCAACTTTTCGTAAACGTTCGTAAAAGGGCAAGCAAAGACGAAAATCTTAACGAAACGCTTGAAAAAATCTTCAACGCGATAGAATCTTCTGCGCAAGGAACGGATAGCGAGGACGATTTTAAGGGCTTGTTCGACGATATAGACGTAAACAGCAACAAACTCGGCGCAACGGTGGCAAAGCGCAACGAAAAACTCGTAAAACTTCTCGATGGTATCGGCGATATGAAACTCGGCGATTATAAAGATAATACTATCGACGCGTTCGGCGACGCTTATGAATTTTTAATGGGTATGTACGCATCTAACGCAGGGAAGAGCGGTGGCGAGTATTTCACTCCGCAAGAGGTCTCCGAATTGCTTACGCGGCTTACGGTAGTAGGGAAAACGCAAGTAAATAAGGTTTACGATCCCGCTTGCGGTTCGGGTTCGCTCCTTTTGAAATTTGCCAAAATTTTGGGCAAAGAAAACGTTCGGCAAGGTTTTTACGGACAAGAAATCAACCTTACAACGTATAACCTTTGCCGTATCAATATGTTTTTGCACGATATCGACTTCGATAAGTTCAATATCGCGTGCGAAGATACTTTAATCAGTCCGCAACATTGGGATGATGAGCCGTTCGAGGCAATCGTTTCAAATCCGCCGTATTCCACGAAATGGGCGGGCGACGATAATCCGCTTTTAATCAACGATACGAGATTTTCGCCCGCGGGCGTGCTTGCGCCGAAATCGAAAGCCGATCTCGCGTTTGTTATGCACTCGCTTTCGTGGCTCTCTACGAACGGCACGGCGGCAATCGTATGCTTCCCCGGAATTTTTTATCGCGGCGGGGCGGAACAAAAAATTCGTAAATATTTGGTTGATAATAACTTTATCGATTGTATTATTCAACTCCCGGATAACCTTTTCTTCGGCACGAGCATTGCAACGTGCATAATGGTGCTTAAAAAGAGCAAAAACGAGAACGCAACGCTTTTTATCGACGCCACCGCCGAGTGCGAAAAGGTAACGAACAACAATAAACTTCGCGATAAAAATATCGAAAATATTCTTAAAATGTTTACCGATAGGGCGGATATCGCGCATAAAGCGCGGTTGGTGCAAAATTCGGAAATTGCGGAAAACGATTATAATTTATCGGTGTCTACTTATATAGAAAAGGAAGATACTCGTCAAGCGATAGATATAAAGGCGTTGAATAAAGAAATTGCAGAAATCGTTGCCCGCGAGCAAGTTTTGCGCGACGAAATAGATAAAATCATCGCCGAAATAGAGGGGTAAAAAAAGGGGATCAGAGAAAATTATGGGGGATTTATTTCCAAATCAAGCATACGGGCAACAAATTTTAAAGCATAAAACTTTACCTGTTTTTGTAACGCAAGAGTTTGATTTTTTTCGTTGTATTGAATTTCGAAAAGATTTTTACGGGAAAACGGTTAGCACTTTACACGCGGGAAATTTGAGATCGTGCGATTCAAAAAACAGATACTCGACGTTGTTTCCGTATCAGAAAATTTCTTATTGGGCTGATAGCGTGCGAACGGCACGGGCGGAATTGAAGTTTCATACAAAAACAAATAATATATTAACGTTTTGGTCGTATGATGATTTAACAAGTACATTTCCCGCACTTGATAATACTGAACCTCTCTATATTGTAGATGGGCGAGAATTTAGTTTTGAAAAGATATTGCGCAAAAATGAAACGGGAAAGAATTTGACACTTGGAGAAAAAGAAATTATCAGACAAATAATAGATGAACACCCTGATGCTTTGGCGTATGCTTCAAAACGGAGAAAATGTGGCGTAAATTACTTATTTTTTGAAAAAGGTTTTAAGAAACTATCGTTAAAAAAAGTTCTTTTGCGATTGGGAAATCGTTCGGCAAAAAATACTTCTCGAATTATTTGCGCAGACGGATGTGATTATACGCCATATATACAATCTTATGGAGAAAGTCTGACAAGTAATGAGAATGTTTAACATTACAAATTAAAAAGTGAGGCGCTCCATTGATTTGTGGACTGTGCCGAGTAACGAAAAAGGAGAATAATAATGAATTTATTAGCAGCAGTTTTATCCGGTAAACCACAGGGATCTACAACAAGCTCAGTTGTTATGCTTGTAATGTATATCGTGATCTTTGTTGGTATATTCTACTTTCTGATGATCAGACCTCAGAAGAAGCAGAAGAACAAGACAGAAGAAATGCACAAGGCTATGGAGCCTGGTGACAATATCATGACTACATGTGGTTTCTACGGAACAATCCTTGATATTCCTGATGACACAACTATCATTGTAGAGTTCGGTAACAATAAGAACTGTAGAATACCAATGCACAAGAATGCAGTTGCAGAGCTTGAGAAGCAGGGAACAGCAGTAGAGTCAGAAGATAAGTAATATTTCGTATAGACAGATAAACACAGCCATTGGATCATCCAAGGCTGTGTTTTATTTATTGTAATGATGTCTGTGACATCGTTACGTTGCAGCAACTCTTGCCGTAGGCAATTACAAATGGTTGCTGCTCCAGTTTTGATATACAGCTTCCGTAACCCGAAGGCTTCCACGTCCACTGCCTATATCTATGTCGGGCTTGATATAACCGTGAAAATCAGAGCCGCCGGATACCAGAAGATCATAGTGGAGAGCAATCTCACGAAGACGTCCGCTGTCGTAGCCGTTATTTGATGAATGATACGCCTCTATGCCCTTAAGTCCCAAAGGGATAAGATATTCTATCAATTCTTCAATCTCCCTGTAACCGTATTTGTACAGCATAGGGTGGGCAAGAAAAGCACCCTTACTGTATTTTCTAAGAATTTTCATGGCATATTCGCAGGGGATTTCCTCTTTCTTTATATAACATTTGCAGCCTTCCCCAAGGTATTTCTTAAATGCCTGATCCTTGTTCTTTACAATGCCTTCTTCAAGAAGAACCCTGGCAAAATGTGCCCTGGTAATGACTGAACCGGGATTGCCGTGGGCAAGCTTCTCCATGGTCATGTCAATACCCTGTGCCTGAAAGAGTTCACACATGGCAGTATTACGCTTGATACGATCATTTTTTATATCGTCAAGTATAGCGAGAAATTCAGGATTGGTATAGTCCACATAATATCCAAGGATGTGGATCTCCCTGCCCTTGTACATGGCGGAAAGCTCTATGCCCGGAATGAAATCCGGGAGAGTGTCAGCATGTTCGGTTCCGGTGGCTTCCTTCATATATGAAAGTGCCGGCAATATTCCGTCTACCGTGTCATGGTCTGTAATTGCAAATGCAGCAAGATCCTTTTCGATTACTTTCTGACATACCTCCTCCGGGGTACATGAACCATCAGAAGCGGTTGTGTGTATGTGCATGTCTATGTATTTCATATTGATTCCCCTTTTTTGAATATCAGTATATTAAAAACCTGACTGTCAGGTGTCACCTTACCATTATTCTTGCCGGTGAGGCGATTGTTAATTATTTACTTAATTTTATCTTAACAGGTTGATAAGGTCAAATACCTTACCGATAAATATAGTTGATATAATTAAATCTATAACGAGAAGGCTTTAAATGAAATTGGAAATGCATGTA
>ENA-UERG01000358-UERG01000358.1-human-gut-metagenome-genome-assembly--contig:-NODE-358-length-44883-cov-13.750748_pt1 | contig 44883 bp, 38 predicted proteins | sample MGYA00242954_ERZ507954 | MGnify/ENA primary metagenome ERZ507954 (study PRJEB26167, sample SAMN06115478) | human gut metagenome | host: Homo sapiens | place: China:Sichuan | collected 2015-01-21...
TATGTCTTTCTTCTCCTTCGATTGTTCTTCCAATTCTTCGTTCACGGGCTTCTTTCCCTTGCTGCATCGAACTAACCTTTGCAGACTATACCACGCAAAACCCAGACAAAATATCACTCCCCATATGTCTGCCCATTCCCTGTCCCCCGTCCGGATTTCGAGGAGCGAAAATGTTGCCACCCCCCCCAAGTATGCGGTCGTTAATAAAGCCACAATGAATGTTATTGGTCTCCACGGACAATACTCGAGGATCAGACCGATAAAAACCATTATGACGGAAGACCAAAACTCCATGTTATACTCCCTTCAATTGTTCTTCCAGTGCTCTCAGCTTCATTTTCAGTTTTTCCAATTCTTTCTGCTCGTGCTTCTCCTGTTTCTCTTTCTCATCCGGCTCCTTTGGGGCGGAGAGCAGGGACAGCGGCTCAAAGCCATATTTTCTTGCAATGCCATCCGTCTGTTCGCAGAGCTTGAACCAGGCTTTGATCCGCTTGGTTTCCTCATCCGTGTATTCCAACCCCTGAACTGATTTCAGAAACATGATGGCGGCGACACTGCGGAACTCATTCAGACTTTGAATCATGGCCGCAGTAAAGTCTTCGGGACACTCGGAAAGTTTCAGAATATTTTTACATGCTGCATCGTTGTTCCAAAGGACCTTCACCACATTCTGGTTGGACGGATTCTTGGCCATGGTTTCAAATGTAAACCAAATGTTCTTCTGTACCGCCTTGTATACGGTTTCAATTTCAACAGCAGGACTCACCTGTGCGCCGAGTACATTACCAAGGCACAAGAATAATGACAAAAGCAGCATTGTAAAACGCATTCAGAATCTCCATTACAATCACAGTTGGACTACCGTACCCAGTAGCTGTTTTCCGACTTCGGTTGCAATCAACGCCATTTTTTTATCATCAATGGTTGAGTAAAAATCCCATACACCGGCAAGAGTACGATTGGGAACCGGTCCCAAAGCGATGGCAATTGCTTTATCAACGGTCAGCAGTATTGTGAAGGTACTCGGCTCCATGGCAAGTCCTGCCAACATCAGAAAACCGCTTCCCCCGGCAATCGGCTGTTTGGGGCATCGGTGATCTTGGATCAGTTGAAAGGTTTCTTTTCCTATCAGATTAAACTTAAAGCCGAACAACCGTTCGGATCTTTTCAAGGCCAAATCGCAAGCGATGGTCGGGTTCTTCAAGCCCAGTGTAGGAATGGGAGTTTGATCGACTGGAACTTTAACGTAAAGCAATGCAATATCATGATCATCGTAATATTTGACATAGGCTTTCAGGGTGTTACTCGGCTTATCACGATTATCTTGACCTCCCACTGCCTGAAGCGCAAAATGCTTCTCTACGGAAATATTGTTATGCGGTCGTTCATACACGCCGGAACCATAAGACTCTTTTTTTTTGAATCCGGTCCAGGACGTATGGTCTTTCGGCTCTGCATGATCAAACGCAGAGACAAGCTCCCATCGCTGAATAATCTCCTGGACTCCCCCTCCGTTATCTTTGTACCAAACTAACTGTAATTCAGAATACCGGATATAGGGATGGTTTTCTATTTTGTTGGAACTATTATTGATCACTTCTTTGTTGTATGCTGAAGTATTTTTCTCGTAATTGACTTCTTCTTCTTTTCCTGTGGAATTGACTACGGAAGTCGGCATATTCTGAATGATCGGGCTCGGATAAAAAGGGTCAAGAAACGATCGCAATGTGAAGAAAACATAATAACCGTTCTCTTCCCCAAGAGCAACGGCACGGATTTCAGGTTCATTTTTTTGCGGTTGAGGTTTCTGCCGCCTGTTACCAACCAGTCCTTCCTCCCATTTTCCACAATGCCGTTCCGGAGCCTTATACGAATAACCCACAATCTGTCGAACCGCCATGGAACAGGATGCAGCAGTAACATCTGCCTCCTTTATCGTTCTCGTTGATTCCCCGTGAAGCAGTAATGGTCCAACAACCCATGCAGTTACTGCAAGCCGACATATGATTTTACCTACCGACATGATGCCTCCTGTTGTTTTTTTATTCATCGCCAACTACCTCCCAATCGGGAGAATCTTACAGCGGGAACAGGGGCGGGCGGACATAAAAGAGGCACGCCCCTGACATCCATCGTAACGAGGCACTTGCAAGCCCACCACATACGGAAGCAGAAACGTGCCGAATGCGCATAACGCACGGCACGCCTGACTTCGGTGTCGATGTGGCTAAAGAAGGTTTGCAAGTTTCCGTTACACAATCTACCGATCAAGCTATCGGGGAAGCTCCTTTTCTCCGGAGTCCCAAAGAGAAAATACCACCGGACAATGAAAATTTCAATTCCCTTCATCAAAAAAAATCGGTTTTCACCTTCAAATCCTGCCGTTTTCCTTAAAAACAGCCGCTTTTATGGCATAATATATTGGAGGAGAATAAGTTATTGAAAAATCAACCAACAGGAGGCCCCATGACTTCAGCTACCCTTAACCGTTTCGGATTCGGCATTTTCATTGCCGGATTGCTCGCCGCGCTCGTGCTTGCGGGCGCATCACTCATTCCCCGGCACCTGCCGGAAGAGAAACAACGGCTGCCATCCCCGGAAGAACTGGACCGGCTGGCGAAGCCGTACTTCGACCGGGCCGCCGCGAATGTCCCGGCGGCAGCGAAGGAACTTTCCAGCGCAGGGAATCTGGCTTTCCTCGCTTACCTCATGGTATGGCGGCCCGACTCGGTGCAGCCGTATCTGGAAACGGTGCTGGACAGGCCCATCCTTCAGCCCTGCCGGGCCGGTGCGCAGGTCTACGGCTTCGACCTCAATACGGCAGCGTTTCTGACCGGCCTGAAAAACTCCGGGGCTGAATATGCGGACGCCTCGCTGCAGGCTGCCGGAGGGCTGGTCTTGGAATCGCTGTTCCTGAAGCCGACGCTTGCGGCGTTCCACCGGGTGACGGGGAGCTGTGCCGCGCTTGCCGGTTCCTGGGGAAGCGGAGCGGCCTGCGCCGCAGTGGACGGCCCGCTTCTGATCTGCGACATCGCCGGGCTTATGATGGCGGCGGGCGGAACGGTTATGTGTGGTTACGAGCTCTGGCAGGCCCGGATCACTCTCCCACAGGAGTTGAGCGCTGGCCTTTATCGGGCAATCCGGGAGTGCCGGGAACTCTGCCGAAAGGAGGTGCGCCAATGAAGTTGGTTCTGCTGCTGGTTCTGGCAGTATTGATGCCGCTGACCTATGCCGGACGCACCCGGCCCCGCCTGCCGCTGATACGGGAACTTGTCCGAAAAACTCCGTGGCAGAACATTGCGGCGGGAGGCGCGGCGGCCGGGACCGTCATTGTGGCCAGTAAAGTCGGTAACGGCGTGGAGAGCGGCTTGCAGACGGTGGCCCGTAAGAATCCCGACGCATTCGCAAGTTGCGTCACGCCGCTACGGCTTCCGTTTCAGGTGGCATTCTATATTTTGATCGGGAGCGGCGTCATCCTGATTGCCCGGCTGTGTTTAAGAAGGAACAAACGATAACCACTATAGAAGGAATTGAACATGAAGATTACCGGAAAAAAGTTGGCCGAAGCATTGAGTGCTTTGGGGAAATTGATCATCCGCACTTCCCCCGTCGAACTGCATCAAGCCATATTGCTCGAAGCGCGCGACGGGCAGTTGAGTTTGCGCACGGTCGCACAGGACGAGAGCCTTACCGTCACGATCCCGGCGGAAGGCGCTGCCGATTTCAGGCACGCCGTCCATTACGCCAAGCTCCGGGAACTCACCCGGAATCCTGCCGGAACAGTTACGTTCATGGAACTGAATGACGGCTTTGCGGCACAGCTCGAATGTCGGCGGAAGATCGTTACGCACGCTCTGCCCGTGCTGAACATCGACTGGCCGGAGGCCGAGGCAGCCCCTGCCGAAGCGGAAACAGTGGCGCTGCCGGAAAACTTCACGGCGCTGCTGTCCGAAGCGGCTCCGCTCGTGAACCGTAACGAGGCGCGGCACCAGTTGCGCGGGATTCACCTCTGTCCGGAGGGGATCGCCGCAACGGATGGCAAACAGCTTTTGCATCTGCCGTTGGACTGGACGTTGAAGAGTCCGGTCACGCTGCCGTTTCCGCTGGCGCTGCTGACCGCGAAGCCGGAGGTTCCCGGAACGCTGACGGTCTGGAAGCTGAAGGACATTCAGTTTTTCAAGATCGAAGTCGGCGGTTTTCTCTGGAGCGGCAAAGCAGTGTCCGGCAGCTATCCGGAGTGGCGGAAGGTGATCCCCGAAGCGTCGGCACTTGATTATGCGATTGCATTCACCTCGGAACAGGCGGCGCAGTTGACCGGCTTCCTGAAAACGGTTCCTGACCATGAGCCGTTTCACGCCATTGAGTTGAACGTGGTTCCGGGCGGCATCACCGTGATCCCGAATAATTTCCCGGATATGGAACTGCGGTTGGAGGCAACGGTGATCGGCGCTCTGCCTCGCGTAGTGCTGGCGCTCAACAAGTATATCCTGCTGCGGATGCTTCAGCAGGGCTATACGAAGTTCCGGGCGCATTCGGACGGCAGGATACCGGTCATCGCCGAAGGCGGAAGCGGCCGGTATCTCGCCATGCCGATTCACATATTACCCAAACATCAACCCGAAAAGGAGACAAGCGAAATGGAAAACATCAAACGCATCGAACACACTGAAACCGCAACCGTGGAGGCCGCCGGGCCGGTGAATCCGATGGAGGAACTGAATCACTCCATCGAGGAACTGCGTGGCAAACTCAAAACGCTGCTCGACGAATCGGCGCTTCTGGCCCGTAAGGTCAAAGAGGCCGTGCTTCAGCAGAAGCAGCGCGAGCGCGAGTTCGTTCAGGCAAAGCGCGCCATCGAACGCATCAGAATGGCGATTTAGCGAAATAACACAAATATAAACGGACAGATAGCCGGGAGTGGAGAAGTTCCCGGCTATTCGTCTTTATGGAGGAATGACTATGTTGAAACTCAATGCCAGTTACAGTAAGAAGGTTCCGGCAGGAGAGGAATATTCCAGCCAGAGCTATCATGCTTCAGTCGAAGTGGAACTGCCGGACGGGTTAAGCCCGGATCAGTTGCAGACCCGGATTCACGAAACGTTCGATCTGGTACGGAACTCCGTCGAAGCGGAACTGCATGGAAAAACTTCCGCAAACTACGGCGGTCGTCCGGCAGCCGGAGCACCGCGAAACGGCTCTCAACGCAGCAGGTCTGGCGCACGTCAGAATGAGGCTCCGGCAAGCCCGAAACAGCTTTCGTATCTGCTTGATCTCGCCCGGCAGCGCGGCATCACTCCGCAGCAGATCGCGGCCCGGTTTCAGGTGCCGGACATCCAGCATCTGACCCGGCAGCAGTGTTCGGATCAGATCGATGAATGGAGGGCGGCGTAATGGCAACGATCGATGAACTGCGGCAGGAACCGCACTGGTCGTATTCGGCACTGAATACGTATCTCAACATCTGTCAGGCGCAATTCATGTACCGCTACGTGGATCAGGCCGAGGTCGAACGGACTTCGGTCTGCTTACCATTCGGCAAGGCGTTTCATTCAGCGTTGACCGCTCAGGCGTGGGAGTGCATGATGGGCGGTTCGCTGACCCGTGATGAAATCGTTGACCGGTTTGAAGAGGCGTTCAAAATCGAAGCCGAAGCGACGCCGAACCTGAGCTACAAGGAGGGCGAGAACTTCGACACGGTGATCGATCTTGCCACGAAAATGCTGGATGCGGCGCTGGCGAACTGGTCGGATTACTACACGATCAAGGGCGTTGCCCAGGCGTTCAGAATCGACGTCCCCGGTTTGGACAAGCCCCTGATCGGCGAATACGACCTCATCGTGCAGGATGGGCGGGACGCCTGTATCGTGGACTGGAAAACCTCCGCGAGCCGCTGGCCTGCCGGGAAAGCCGATCGCGATTTGCAGGCGACCGTGTTCAGCTACACCTATGAGAAACAGAACGGTACGGCTCCGCTCTTTCGATTCGATGTCATCACCAAGACCAAGAATCCGGGTTGTGAATCGCACTACACCAGTCGCGGCTTTCACGACTTCCGGCGCTTCGAGGCATTGGCGAACCGGGCACAGTACGCGATCAACAAAGGCGTGTTCCTGCCGAATGAAACATCGTTCGCTTGCGGCGAATGCCCGTATCGGGATCGTTGCGGGCAGTGGCATCTGAAGAAGTGGAGGTGAGATGATGGGATTGACGATGTGTGAAGGGAAGTTCGTCGGGCGCGACGAAATCGCAATGGTTCCGACTCCGACCGCTACCGCGAGCTGGAAGCCGGTGCCGCACAGTGAGGTGATCGACGCTGTTACCGATGTGGTCAAGGCGCACAACTGGCAGATTCTCGATGAACAGTACGGGCTGGCCCGTGACGGTCAGCGAATGTTCGGATTCATGCGGATCAATAAAACGCATTCGCCGGAATGGAGCCGGTGTATCGGCATCCGTAATTCGCACGATCAGAGTATCGCGGTTGGACTGGCGGCAGGGCTTTGCGTAAAAGTGTGCAGCAATTTGATGCTGGGCGGCAGCATGGTGTTGAAACGTCGGCACACCTCCCGGATTGAGCTGAACGGTCTTGTTCTTGAAGCGGTCGAAGAACTCGAAACGGAGTTCCTGACGCTTGAAACCGTGGCCGAGGATTTGAAGTGTCTGTACGTTCGGGAAGATGCTGCCCGTATCGCTATCGTGAAGGCAGCGGAAGCCGGGGCCGTTAACTCCTCGGACATTCTGCCGATCTTCAGGGAGTTCAAAGAACCGCAGCATGAAGAGTTCGCCGAGCCGACCCGCTGGAGTCTGTTGAATGCGTTCACCGAAAACGCCAAGAAATACAGCCCCGCCCGCGCTGACGTCTGTTATCGTGGACTGACACGCCTCTTCGGACTCGACGGCCAGCCGCCGACCTTATGGAAATAACTACGGCACTTGCAGCCGGGCTCACCACGCGCCGAACGGCGCGACAAACGGAAGCCCCTCCGGGAAAGTGATGCGCCCCCGGAGGTACGAAGCATCCCGGCGAAGAGAAATCAAAACCTCTTCGCCGGTTTTCTTTTTTTAGATATGAAGAGCTGTAATGGCTGCTTTTTGGCCCGGACGCTTCGGACGCATAAATCAAAATCCTTATCCGGATGTAATAGAATTTGTGGCTGATTGGCTTGGAGGAATTTGAAAATGGTAATCGGGGAAGTTATCTTATGAAAACCTAGAGTATGTATATTGTATCTATTTTACTTTTTACCCTCAGAAAATATCGAAAAACGACGCATCAAATCGGAAAGGAGGATAAATGGATGCGCCAAGATAAAAAACTGATAATTTGAGCTCAAAAACGCAAAGGATTCAAACGAAAAAATATGGAGCCGACTGTGGGAATCGAACCCACGACCTGCTGATTACAAGTCAACCGCTCTAGCCAACTGAGCTAAGCCGGCCCGGCCATGGACACAATATACTGCGTTGCCGCCGGTTGTGCAAATGGTTTTGGAGTATTTTCAAACTTTTCTGCCGAACTTTTCCTGCCGATCTGAATCATATGCCGCGTAAACTTTATCTCATTCATGCAAAAATTGCATAAAAACAGAAAAAATTGTCTTCCCCCTATTGACATTTGCATATTTTTTTGGTATAATATAAACGTAATGCAAAAGACTCATAACATGAACGGGTTTTTAATATGGCTGCTGAAACGAGAGTAAAAAACAGTGCATCGACCTCCGGCGTGCTGGCGCAGGTGGCATCGAGAGCGCGGGTTTCCACCGGGACGGTGAGCCGCGTATTCAATAACAGTTCGCTGATTCCTTCCGAAACGCGCAGCCGGGTGCTTTCCGCGGCGCGCGAACTCGGCTTCCGCCCCCGCGTCGGCGTGCGCAGCAAGCAGATCGCGATCGTCACCGAGCCGCCGCACCGGACGGTCATGGGCGGCTACGTCAATACGCTGACGCAGCATATCTGCTACGCGCTCTCCCGCGTGGACGCCGGAATCACCATGATCACCGAAGACCGGATCGGCAATCTGGCCGACTGCTGGTTCGACGGCGTCATCGGCATCGCCTGGGAGGACCGGACGATCGAAATTCTGAAGAAGATCCACAACATTCCGATGGTCTGGTTCAGCGACAATCAATCCTCCTGGTGCCACACGGTTTTCACGAACTGTTACGAGAACGGCAAGCTCGCCGGCCAGTATCTGCTCGGCAAGGGGCATCGCCGGATCGCCGTCATCCACGACCCGGATTACACCGGCTGCGGCCGCGCCGAAGGCATCCGGATCGCGATCAGAGAGGGCGGCTTCGAACAGGACGGCTTCCTGCTCGCGCTGTCGAGCAGCGAACCGCTGCACCTCTCCGTCAAGCGGCTGATCGACAACGGCTGCACCGCGGTCTGGGTTCCGGGCGAAGACATGCGCGCGCTCGAAGTGAACTGGCTGCTGCAGGAGCTCTCCGGCAAGCGTGTGCCGGAAGACATCTCGCTGCTCGGCTCCGAAAATCCCGGCATCTCCGAATTCCAGCGGCCGTCGCTGAGTACGATATCCATTCCGCTGCACGACATGGCCGAGATCGCGGTTGACCTGGTCATGGAGGGCGAGTGCAAGATTCTGAGGAAAGTTGAAATACCGGCAAAACTGATTGAACGCAATTCCGTGATGTCCCTGAAGTAAAAAATCAAATGAATTTTCAATTCAAAAGACCCTTTATGCCAAAAAACAAGAGGATTCGGACTAATATGAGATTAAGCAGAACATGGATTTCGACGGCGCTGGTCTTCTGCACCGGCTGTCTGCTGGCGGGCGGGCTGGAACTTTCGAAGGATCAGCTGGAAGCCCGGTACCGGGCCAAAGTCGAGCAGACCGCCGACGGCATTCTGCTCAAGAGCGACACGGCGGAATGGGATGCCGGACTGCGGATCAACCCGCCGAAAGGGCAGAAGTTCGACTTCTCCGGCGCCGAATATCTCGCGGTGGACGTCGAAAACCTCTCGAAGGACCGTCAGATGCGGCTGACCATGCACATCACGAGCGGCGGCAAAGACAAGGCCAGCACGAGCCACGTCGACCTGCCGCACCGCGAGGTCAACACCGGCGTCGGCCTGAATCCGGGCGAGAAGCGCACGATGCGCCTCTACCTGCCGCACGCGGCGCTTTTCACGGCGCCGGAGGGCGGCAGGAATATCAAACGGCCGCTGGACACGTCGAAAATCAACTCGATTGAATTCAAAATGCAGTGGCCGTTCGAGCCGCACCAGGTCAAGGGGCTGGTCGACTGCCGTCTCTCGAACCTCCGGCTCGAAGGCGAGGCGGAGACCGATAAAAAGGTCACCGGCATGGGGGACAAATACTTCCCGTTCATCGATGTCTACGGACAGTACAAGCACGGCGAATGGCCCGAAAAGATCCATTCCGATGCGGATTTGACCAAAGAGCACCAGCGCGAGCTCGCCGAGCTCGCCGCAACTCCGGCACCGTCGACCTGGGACCGTTTCGGCGGCTGGGCAGAGGGCCCGCAGCTTGAGGCGACCGGAAACTTCCGTACCGAGAAATACAACGGCAAATGGTTCCTCGTCGACCCGGAAGGGCGTCTCTTCTGGTCGACCGGCATCGACGTCCTGCAAGCCCATACCGACGCGACGACCGGTCGCGGCCATGAGAAGTGGTTCGAAGGCAAGGTCCCGGCGGACGGCGTGATGCCCTTCACTCACTGGAATCTGCAGAAAAAATACGGCAAGGGCCGTTACGAGGACGATTTTTACGACACCATGTCCAGGCGTCTGAAGGCGTGGGGCATCAATACGATCGGCAACTGGTCCAAAAGCAACATCATGCTGAAGGGCGAACAGCCCTACACGATGCAGCTGGCCGACTTTGCGCGGAACTTCCCGCGGCTGCCGAATGTGAAATTCTACGATGTATTCGACCCCGCGTTCGAGGCTAAGATGGGCAACATCCTGCGGGACCGCGCGAAGGAGGACGAGATGACCCGCAAGTCGATCGACGACCCGATGTGCATCGGTTACTTCATCGACAACGAACTTCAGTTCGGCCGGATCATGGAGGGCGTGATGAAGGCGAAGGCGGATCAGCCCGCCAAGCAGGAGTTCATCAAGGACCTGAAGGCGAAATACCAGAAGATCGGCGATCTCAACAAGGCGTGGGAGACCGACTATAAGGACTGGAAGCAGCTGGCCGACGGGGATACCGTGCCGAAGAGCGCCGGTTACAAGAAGGACGCCAATGAATTCAACGCGAAAATGATCGACCGTTACTTCGAACTCTGCAGCAAAGGGATCAAGAGCGCGGCTCCGCACCGGCTCTATCTCGGCTGCCGGTTCGTCGGCTTCCGCCAGTCGAAGGAGTGCCAGGAGAGCGCTGCGAAGTACTGCGATGTGGTCAGCGTCAACACCTACCACAACAGCGTGGCGAACGTCGATCCGAAATCGTTCGGCGGAAAGCCGATCCTGATCGGCGAATTCCACTTCGGGACCTACGATCGCGGCATGTTCTCCGCGAGCCTCTGCCCGGTCGGGGACCAGCAGGAGCGCGCGACCTCCTACCAGCGGTACGTGCAGGGTGCGCTGGTTCACCCGAACATGATCGGAGCACACTGGTTCCAGTTCCGCGACCAGCCGCTGACCGGCCGCTGGGACGGCGAAGGCTACCAGATCGGTTTCGTCGACGTCGCCGACACCCCGTATCCGGAGATGATCAAAGCCTCCCGCGAAGTCGGCGAGAACATGTATACGTACAGAATGAACGGCAAACTCAACAACTCCATGAAATAATGGAAGAAAATTGATTGAAAGATCGGGTAATTCATATATAATATAATTGCCGTTTCGTATAATACCGAATATGTGAGGCCACTGTAAAATTTATAAACTTGATTCAGTCATCATAGGAACAAAAAAGAGGGTAAAAGAATGAAAATCGAACAGAAGTCGCACAACATATTCGGTATTATGCGCCGGAAATTCACCCTGATCGAACTGCTGGTCGTGATTGCGATCATCGCAATTCTCGCCGCGATGCTGCTGCCCGCGCTGAATCAGGCGCGCGGCCGGGCCCGGGATACCTCCTGCCTCTCGAACATGAAGCAGATCGGTACGTTATCGCAGATGTATGTCGATGCAAATAACGGCCAGTTTCCGAAATATAACGGATTATTGAACCCCGGTACTCATTGCTGGCAGGGCAATGGGAAGTGGCAGGATGGGCTTTATGTTCTTCAAAACGGCGGAAACTTAACAGACTGGAAGCATTGGGACAATACTAAAAAACGCCCTAAAGGGATTTTTGGCTGTCCTTCCCAAATGGTATTGGGAAGCAATGAAACTGCCGGTTCCCGCCATTATGGAATGAACGAGAAACATGGCAATTACGATCCGAAATCCTGGGATATGCCGGTGACAAAAGCTTCCAAGGTCAAGTACCCGAGCGGTCGGATGCTGTATATGGATATCGATAAAGTCGGACAGTGGCAGGAGCAGAATCTTTCCAGCGTGGCCAGCGCTTACTCTGGTGACGGCACGTTGTGGCGGCATCGTAATGGCCAGGGAGCTAATATTTCCTATGTAGATGGTCATGCGAATATGCGAATCAGGAACGATATTCCTGCCAATAATACTTATGACGGCGGCAAACAGTTCTGGAAAGACTGATAATTTTTACAAGTCGCCATCTGAAAGGATAATGTGGAAAAGCGATTTCGGCACGAAAAAAATAAGAGTTTGAAATTTTCGTAAGTTCCTGAAAATTTAGGAGATAGCAATATGAAAAAAACATTCACCTTGATCGAGCTCCTTGTCGTCATCGCGATCATCGCGATTCTCGCTTCGATGCTGCTGCCCGCGCTTCAGCAGGCGCGGGAACGCGGCCGGACGGCCAACTGCACCTCGAACCTCAAGGGCATCAGCCAGATGGCCATGCTCTACACAAATGATAATAACGATTATCTGGTGCCGGCCCAGCCGCGCTGGGGCGGTGACACCTGGATCGCGGCGTTTTACGACTGGTACAACATCAATGACAAAGCCATGTTCTGTCCGAGCGTCGCGGACAGCCTGCCGTGGAAAAAATATCGTGACAATCCGCCGGCGGGTACAAAGCTGAATATGATTTACACTTACGGCATTCATTACTATGCAACCGGTGAACATCACAGAGGTGATGCAAAATATAATCAGGCACGTAAAATTTCAACCCTGCTTGGAAAAGGAGCCCGGCTCGCACAATTGATCCACTTTGGTGATTGTGAGCCTGATATGAATTTGAGTAAAGGTCTTCAGAACATGACCGGAATGATTCAGCCGGGCGCTTACTGGGGACAGGGAAAGACGGATAAATGGTATCCGGTTGCCCTCCGTCACAACGGAAACGCGAATTATGCCATGTTCGACGGCCATGTCACATCGCTTTCGCGGACCAAGACGGAAGAGAATTCCAGAAATATCTGGAAGCCCTATTATGCTTGGAATACTTGGTATCTTCCCCGTTAAACCGCCAAGCCCGCAAAGAGCGGAAGTGAGAGGCTGATCTGATTATAGAAATACTTGGGTTACTTGAAAGTTCCTGAAATTCTGAAATCCGGGAGGTGCTGTATGAAGAAAACGTTTACCTTGATCGAGCTTCTGGTTGTCATCGCAATTATCGCCATCCTTGCGGCCATGCTGCTGCCGGCGCTGAATCAGGCGCGGACCAGGGCGAAAAGCGCCGACTGCATCGCCCGTTCCAAACAGCTCGGATACGCCAACATCATGTACGCCGGGGATAATCAGGACTTCATCGCCTATTCGACGCTGGGCAGCGACGGTGCGTCGCAACTGTTCGCCAACTCGAAGCAGTCGATCCCGCAGCTTCTCGAAAAATACCTCGGCAAAACCTCCTGGCGCAACGGCGGCAAGAACGAAGAGCCGGACAAGCTCTGGGAGTGCCCGCTGATTCCGCGTTACAGCGGAACGAGCTGGACCACCTCGTTTTACTGCAGCAAATGGCTGAACGGTTATCTCTACCTGACCAAAAACGCCCAAAGCAGCCGGAAGCTGACCCGGGTGGTGGACGTGTCGAAGAAGATCCTGCTCATGGATACGCTGGATACGGAGAAGGGCAACATCAGCATGCAGCTCTATTTCCGCCCGAAAGCGAACGACGCGGCGAACAGCAGCTTTTCGCCGGCAACCCGTCTCGGCGCCCACGGCAGGACGAACGGCGCGCTCTTCGCGGACGGCCACGCCGCCGGAATCGCCCGCTCCTACTGGATCAACGGCTCGAACAACGGCCCGAACAACAGCGCCTTCAACGCGCACGAACCCTACCAGCAGGGAATCACCGGCTCGCTGCCGAACTGACCGACGAAAAAAGGTCCGGGGCCTTCCCTTCTTTCACGAAGATCAATCCCCGTTTTCATACTGCGGAGTTCCGTTTCCCCCGGAACTCCGTTTTTTCCGTCATATAAATTGAATTCTTTCAAATTGCTTTCCAGACGCCTTCACCTGACCACTTCGGTATCACCGGAAAAGTTCCGGTGGCTAAAAAAAGGAGCATAAATGATGGAACAGCGCAGAATGACAGGTTCGGGAATGTGGACGAATTTCTTTGCAGGAGTGCTTGCCGCTATTGCATTTTCGCCGGTATGCCTTTCTGCCGCGCCGGAACTGGCAACCGCCAATGGCAACGATACCGCCATTACCCAAAACTCCGTACAGATGCTGGAACCGGAATATTTCAAGCTGGGAATCAAATATACCAACACCACGTACAAAGGTTATTACTCATGGATTACCAGCGCACGCCTGGTTGGAATCGAAGGAATTCCCGGATGGCAAACTCTTGGATTATCAATGCTAACAGATGGAACGATGCCTTCTTTGGTTTATACTCTGAATTTTGTAGGAGTTTGGGAGTTTGTTGGAGAACTCACGCTTTATGATGAACACTTTTATGCCACTGCTCGCCAAAAAGCAGATTGTGCTCTAGTATTTGCTTTGACAGAAGATGAAAATGGTAATGCAAAATGGAGGATATATAAAGGTCGCCTTCCTATAGCAGTTGCCACATCAGAAGGAGGAATCAATGTTTCTGGGTATTGGGGATTGTGTGTAGGTGATGGCGATACAACCACTGGAGGAATTCCGTTTAATAACGATCTGAGTTATGAGTACCGTGAACCACATGAAGCAGCTACAACATCAGCCAGTCAAACGTTAACTGCCTCTGAATGCATTTCGAATTACCCTGTTTTCGCTCTGCTTTCTGATAATATAGTCAGAATAGAATTCCCTGATGATACTTATTATGATCATACACGTGCAGCAATTACGTTGGAAACCGGTGCAAAAGAACCCGGAATGGAGGATGTCACGATTTTGGATTCAGAACTCTGATTTCGTGGCCCGACGGCATAATCCAGCCTCGTTTCCGGGAAAAAGCAGAGATGAAGCCTCTCCCTCCGAGCCCCATGACCTATTACGGTGGGATCAGTCGTTGAGACGCATCAGCTCTTCCTGAAGCCGTTCGAGCGGCAGGCCGATCACGTTTTCGATGGAACCGTCGACCGATTCGACCAGAAACTCGCCGGATTCCTGAATCGCGTAGGCTCCGGCCTTGTCGAGCACGGAGACAAGCGACAGATAACGCTCCGCCGTCTCCCGGCCGAACGGCTTGAAGGTGACGCGAGTCGTTTCACGCCAGATTCGCCGGAAACCGTCCGCGCCGCGCAGCAACGCAAGGCCGGTGACTACCTCGTGCGTCTTGCCTGCAAGCGAGAGCAGAATGCGCAATGCGTCGGCCTCGTCCCGCGGCTTGCCGATGACCGCATCGCGGAATACGATGACCGTATCCGCACCGAGAACCGGGTCGTGCGGATGGCGGGCGGCGACTGCCGCCGCCTTGCGCTCCGCATTGCGCAACGGCACCTCGCGCGGATCGTCGAGCGATTCGATCTCCTCAATATCGGCGGCTTCCACCGCGAACGGGATTCCGAGCGACAGCAGGAGCTCCCGGCGGCGCGGCGAATTAGAGGCCAGAATCAGCATCGGGCTTCTCTCCGGTATCGGTCAGCCGGGCCGGGACCCGGATCTCAGGAGCGGCCGGAGCCGCGTCGCCCTGCTCTTCCACCCGGAAATCAATCCGTTTCAGCGTCGTAATGCCGAACAGCTTCCGCAAAGTCTCCTGAATATCCGCCCGGATTCCGTCGGCGATCTCGGGAACTCCGTTCCCCCCGTCGAAAAATGTGCAGCAGAGCAGAAGCGAATAATTTTTCCCCTTCCGGTAAAGCTGGATACGGCGGATATCAAGTTCGCCGACCTTGTCCAGCACCGTCCGGGCCGCCTTCTCCACAACGTTGCGCGAGATGGTCAAATCCCCGTTCGGACTCGGCACCACGATCGCACCGCACCGGCGGCGGCGGAACAGAATCCGCAGCACGAGCCGGACAATAAGAAGCAGGACCAGAAGCCCCAGCACAATGCCGGCGCCGGTCACATAGCCGCAGTTGAAGTCGCTGCTCAGCAACTCCTGATAGAATTCACCGGAGAAAAGCCGCTCAAACATTCCGAAACCTCCTCTTCTGCAACAAGGGGTGCGCCTTGCCGGCGCACCCCGCTCTTCAATTCATCGGGATCGAATCGATCTCCGCATTCTCGTCGTCCGGCTCCTCTTCCGGCGGCGTCACTTCGTCGATGTCCTGAACCAGAACGCCGACCTTGGTCACGGTCATGCCGGTCACCTTCTCGACCCGCTCGATCACAGCCTTCTGCACCTGCGCCGCAACTTCGGGAATGTTGAAGTCGGCTTTCAGGATCAGCTTGATCTCAATCGAAACACGGTTGTTGTCCGCCATCTCGATCGTAATCGCCCGCGACTGCATGCGGCGACTGCCGACGATTTCCGCGATGTTGTCCACCAGCGTGCTGCCGGCGAGGCGCGAAACCCCTTCGACCGACAGCGCCGCACGGCGCACCAGCGAAGCGATCACGTTCTCATGAACCTTCACTTCACCGAGTTCGGAACCCTCCAGCGCCGCCGTCGTGTTCTCGACCTGCGGAGCCTCTGCCTTCTTGCTGTTCGCTGCTGCCTTCATTTTCCGTCCTCCTTGTGCTTGGCCGAACTCTCCTGCATGAAGCGTTCGACAAATCCGGTATCGTACTTCCCTTCGTTGAAACTCTTGTGGGAAACGATCTGCTTCTGGAACGGGATCGTGGTCTTGACGCCCTCGATCGTCATTTCGTCAAGCGCGCGGCGCATGGTCGAAAGCGCGTCCTCGCGCGTCCTTCCCCAGACGATCAGCTTGCCGATCATGCTGTCGTAATAGGTCGGAATCCGATACCCCGAATACGCATGCGAATCGACCCGCACATTCGGGCCGCCGGCCGGAATGAACAGCTCGAGACGCCCCGGGCTCGGCGTGAAGTTGTTGAACGGGTCCTCCGCATTGATCCGGCACTCGATCGCATGCCCCTGGAACTGGACATCCTTCTGGCGGACGCTCAGCCGTTCGCCAGCGGCGATCCGGATCTGCTCTTTGATCAGGTCAAGGCGGGTCACCGCCTCGGTTACCGGGTGCTCGACCTGAATGCGCGTATTCATCTCCATGAAATAGAAATTGCCGTCCTCGGTGTAGAGAAACTCGATCGTTCCGGCGCTCGTGTAGCCGGCCGCCTTGGCCGCCTTGACCGCCGCCGCGCCGATCCGCTCGCGGAGCCGCGGCGACAGCGCCGGCGACGGCGCTTCCTCGATCAGCTTCTGGTTGCGCCGCTGCACGCTGCAGTCGCGCTCGCCGAGATGGATCACATTGCCGTAATTGTCGGCGAGAATCTGAATTTCGATATGGCGCGGATTTTCGAGGTATTTCTCCATGTAGAGCGCGCCGTTCGCAAAAGCGCTCTCGGCCTCCGAACGCGCGGCGTGATATCCCTGGACCAGACTCGCGTCGTTGCGCGCAATGCGCATACCGCGCCCGCCGCCGCCCGCCACGGCCTTGATGATGACCGGATATTTGAGCTGGTGGGCCATTTTGAGCGCCTCCTGCTCCGAAAGCAGAATGCCGTCGCTGCCCGGCGTGGTCGGGACCCCGGCCTTCTTCATCGTGTCGCGGGCGACCGCCTTGTCGCCGAGCGCGCGCATCGCCTCGGGCGTCGGCCCGATGAAGGTGATGCCGTGCTTGCGGCACGCCTCGGCGAAATAGGCGTTCTCAGAAAGAAAGCCGTAGCCGGGGTGAATCGCATCGACGTCGCAGATCGCGGCGACCGACAGAATCCGGTCGATCAGCAGATAACTCTGGCTCGAAGCGGCCGGGCCGATGCAGACCGCTTCGTCGGCCATCCGCACCGGAAGGCTGTCGGCATCCGCCTGCGAATAGACCGCGACCGTCCGGATGCCGAGTTCCCGGCAGGCCCGGATGATGCGCAGCGCGATTTCGCCGCGGTTGGCTATCAGAATCTTATTGAACATAGTCGTTTTCCGTCACCTTTTATTCGATTACGAACAGCGCTTCCCCGTACTCGACCGGCTGGCCGTTCTCGACGAGGATTTCCTTGATGACGCCGCTCTTCTCGGCCTTGATCTCGTTCAGGACCTTCATCGCTTCGATAATGCCGACCACCGTGTCGGCGGAAACCCTGTCGCCGATCTTCGCGTAGGGCTGCGCTTCCGGGGAGGGCGCACGGTAGAAGGTGCCGACCAGCGGAGAGTCGATCGTCTCGGCCGGAGCGGCCTTCGGCGCCTCCGCAGCCGCGGCCGGTGCCGGCGCCGCCGCCGCGACGGCCGGAGCGGCCGGCATCGGAGCCGCAATCTGCGTCACCACCGGCGCCGGCGAGCTGCAGCCGCGGCGGATGCAGAGATTGCACTCCTCGGCCTCGATCTTGAACTCGGTCAGATCATGCTCGCTCATCAGCTTCACTATCGTCTTGATTTCTTCGATTTTCATTGCACAAAACTCTCCCTGGACTGTTAGGGTTTGGAAACTCTTTTATTTCTGACCCCGCTTTTTCAAGCAGGAAAAAAGGGCATGCAGCGCAAGACCGTAGGAATCCGCCCCGAAACCCGCCACCACGCCGATGCAGACCGGCGCGGTCAGCGAATGGTTGCGGAACTCTTCGCGGGCCTGCACATTGCTGAGATGCACCTCGACGGCGGGCAGCTTCACGGCTGCAATCGCATCGCGGATCGCCACGGAGGTGTGCGTGTAGGCGGCCGGATTTATGACGATGCCGTCGACCCCCTCCTCCAGCGCGGCGCCGATCCGGTCAACGATCGCGCCTTCGTGATTGGACTGGAAGTCGACCAGCTCGCATCCGAGTTCCTCCGCCAGCGTCCTGAGACGCGACACGATCGCCGGCAGCGTGTCATTTCCATAAATCCCCGGCTCCCGGACGCCCAGGAGCTGCAGGTTCGGCCCATTGATCAGCAGTATTTTCATAACCAATTACTATAGCACTCCATTCCGGATTTTTCCAGCACCGGGCACCGTTTCCGTGAAAAATCGCGCTTTTTCACTTCAATTCCTGGACTTCAAGCTTCGGCTTCGGCTGGAGGTCAACCAGCAGATTTTCGTTGAACGGGTCCGCAGGGGAAGAGGCGGATTCGCTGCTCCGCAACCCCATCAGAATCAGCACGCCGCCGACCACAAGCGCCAGCACGATCAGGACCGCCGCCCCTGAAATCAAAAGAATCAGCTGCCGCAGCTTACGCTCGTTCTCCTCGCTGACCTCATGGTCCACCACCGTTTTGGAAATATCTTCGGGCAGTTCGTACTGCAGCCGCTCGCGCAGCCCGGCGGTCAGGGCGTCCGCATCCTCCTTGCCGACGCCGTAGAGCGCGCAAAGCTTGCGGATGTAACCCATCACATAGACCAGCTGCGGCAGATTCCGGTAGTCCTCCGCCTCAAGCGCCTCAAGATAAATTTCACGGATCTTGGTCTCCTCGGCCAGCTGCCGGATCGTATAATTGTGGCGCTGCCGCAATTCGGCAAGGCAGCTTCCGAACGAACCGTCCCCGGCCACCCGGCAGAACGTATTCTTCTTCGCGGGAGCGCCGGGCACTTCACGGATTTCGGAGTCGATCGGGCCGGGCGGCAGCTCCGGCTCTTCCGGCTCCGCATTCCGCCGCTGCCGCTGTTCCGCCGCCTGATCCGGCTCCGCGGCGAACAGTCCGGGCTCTTCTTCCTTCTTCCGGCCGGGCAGCAGCCCGTTTCTCAGGTCTTCCATCTTCTGCATCCTTACCGTATTGGGATGATCATCCTGTTTCAATATAATACTTTCTTCGTCATTCTGCAATCGGGATTTCCGAAAACCGCGGCTTCCGGCCGATCTTCATGCCGTTTTCCGCGTCACTCTTCGTCCATGCCGTCGAAAATCAGGATCTCGCGCTTGTTGCCGCTGCCTGAAGCGGCGCCGACAATGCCGCGCTCTTCGAAAAGATCCATGATCTCGGCCGCCCGGTTGTAGCCGATCTTCAGCCGCCGCTGCAGGTAGCTGGTGCTCGCCTTGCGGTCCAGCACGACCACTTCGAGCGCGCGGCGCACGTTGTCGTCGTCTCCGGGACGCATGTACTTCTTGATGACCGGCGCGATATCGGTGTAGTCGTCCTCGTCGTAATCGACCGCATTGTCGTCGATCTCCTCCTCCATCGCCTCCTCTTCGGCCACGACCTGCGCATTGAAGCTCTGCGGAACCTGGTCCGAAACGAATTTGACGACCTGCTTGATGTCCTCGTCCTTGACCCAGGCGCCCTGCACGCGCTCGAGATCCATGCCGCCCGGGGCGAGGAACAGCATATCGCCGGAGCCGAGCAGCTTCTCGGCTCCGTTCTGGTCGAGAATGACCCGGCTGTCGACCATCTGGCCGACGCGGAACGCAATGCGGGTCGGCAGATTCGCCTTGATGACGCCGGTGATGATCTGCGTCGACGGCCGCTGCGTCGCCACCACGATATGCACGCCGGCCGCGCGCCCGAGCTGCGCAATCCGCGTGATGTACGCTTCGGAATCCTTGCGCGCATCGGTCATCATCAGCTCGGCGAGCTCGTCGATGATGACGATGAGGACCGGCATCTTTTCCGGAGCCGCCACGCCGTTTTCATCGTAAACCGGCTCCGGATCGCGGCGGCTGTTGTACTCGGCCAGCTTCTTCACGCCCGCTTTCGCGAGGATATGGTAACGCTTCTCCATCTCCGTCACGGCCCAGCGCAGTGCGATCGGCACCTTTTTCGAGTCGTTGATGACCGGGGTGATCAGATGCGGCAGCTTCTTGTAGTCTTCGAATTCGACGATCTTCGGGTCAACCATGATGAGCCGCAGTTCGTCCGGCGGAAACTTGAAGAGCAGGCTCATGATGAGCGTATTCATGCAGACCGACTTGCCCGAACCGGTCGAACCGGCGATCAGCAGGTGCGGCGCCTTGGCCAGGTCGAGCATGACCGGGTTGCCGGCCACGTCCTTGCCGAGCACGATCGGAATCGCGGCGTGCCCCTTCTGCCATGCTTCGGACTCCATCACGGCGCGCATGAAAACCGCCTCGGTCTTTGTGTTCGGCACTTCGACGCCGACCACAGGACGCCCCGGAATCGGCGCCAGCACGCGGACGGTTTTGGCCGACAGGTTCATCGCAATGTTGTCGGCGATCGCCTCGACCTTTTTCACGTTGACTCCCTCGTCGAGCGAGATTTCATAGCGGGTGATGCGCGGACCCGAAATATACCCCGAAACTTTGCCGGAAACCTTGAAGCTGTCGAGCGTCCGCTGCAGAATCTCGCGGGAACGGGCGATCGCCTCCGGCGCCTCCCCGACCGAATCGGAGCCTCTGCTCAGCATCGACAGCGGCGGCAGCACATATTCCCGGCCGCTGGCCGTCGCCTTTTCGCCCCGTTCGACCACTTTCGTGCTGACGGCCGGAATGCCGCGTTCCGGCGCGGCCGGCGGGCGCGCATCCGCCGCAGCGGGGGGAATGTTCTTTTTCCAGTCCGGCCGCTCGGCCGCCGCAACGGCCGATGCCCGGAGCGGCGCTTCGGGTTCCGGCTCCGGTTCCGGCGCGGCAATCAGGTCCGGCTGAGTCGCCTCGACCGGTTCGTCATCCTCGTCCGCCTCCCCCTCTTCCGCTTCCGCCGCGCGGGGGCGGGCGCGCAGCGCGCTCAGCGCGTCGCGCATGCCGGAGAAGAGGCCGCCGGAAGCGGGGGATGGTTCCGGCCCGTCATCGTCGTCTTCCTCCTCATCCTCTTCGGCCGCAAGGGCGGCCCGGCGGCTGCGCGGAACGGATTCCTCCGGATAACCTTCTTCGCCGGGACGGGCCACGAACACCCGGTCGCGCAGCAGAGCGTGCCAGTCGGAGAAATAGATGATGATCGTGCCGCCGAGCACGAGCGCCCAGCCGAAAATCGTCGTGCCGACCGCGCCGATCAGCTGGCGCAGCACCCCTTCCGGCAGCTCCGGGGACTCCAGGCCGGGGGCCGCGAGCACCTGTCCGACAGCGCCGCCGGCCAGCGCAAGCTCCGGGACGCCGCTGCGGCCGATGCCGAGCTGTTCGGTCATCGAAACGAACGGATAGGGCGACAGCGCCAGCAGCAGGATCGAGCCGAGCAGGATCATCGCCTCCCCGGTGAAAAACAGCAGCGGCCGCCCCTTGCCGGGCAGGACCGCGCGCAGAAGCCGCAGCAGCGTCACCAGCGCAAGCAGATAGGTCGCCAGCCCGAACAGGTTGAAGAGCCAGAAACCGAACCATGCGCCGGCATTGCCGATCCAGTTTGCGGGAGGCGCGTCCACACCCCCCGAAATCGCGGCGCTGTCGGCCGGCGAATACGAGAAGATCGCCAGCAGCGCCAGTAGCAGAAGCGCAATATAAAAGATGTAGCGGACCCGGAAGCCTGACTCTTCTTCCCGGACCGGAGTCGAATTGGCCATATCGCTCAAATATCCTCAAAGCAGTTGTAACAGTTCCATCGGCTGTAATATAAACCGGAGCCGCCGCAAATGCAATAGGTTATGCCGATTCAACCGAGGATTTTGTCGACTTCTTCCGCTGAAACGAAGCGATGTGCGTTCCAGCCGTGTTTCCGGGCGCCCTCGATCAGTTCGGCGCGGTCGTCGAAGTAGAAGGCCGGAACACCGAAACGGGCCTCGAACGCCTCGAACATCGGGAGCTCCGGTTTCTTCGCATGGACCCGGTAGCTGTAAATGCCGTCCGGAACTGCGGAGGCGGCCGGGAATTTCCGGCGCAGCTCTTCCATATGGGTGACCGACGTATCGGAGAAGAAAACCGGCCGGTAGCCGCGCCCGGCCAGCCCGGAGACCAGCTCCGCCATGCCGGGCACCGGCTCCCCGATGATCGCGCAGAACGCCCGGCGCAGCTCCGCATCCGAAAGCGCGGAACCGGTCAGCCGCCGGAAGCCGTCCAGAAATTCCGCTTCGGAAATTTCACCGCGTTCGAACCGTTCGCCGGCCAGGAACAGCACTTCGCGCGGAATATCCGCCAGGCTGCGGAACCCGAGCGCCCCGAAACAGCGCTCCGGATGAATCCCGATGCAGACATTGCCGATATCCAGTGCGATCACTTTTTCCGTCATGAGTCCGAACTCCTTTTTCAAAATATGATTTTACGCAGGGATAGTATAGCATGCTTTTTCCCGAAAACCAGTTGAAATATGGGAAAACACGTGATATAGTCCAGATGCAGTACCGGAGCGGGCGGAAGTGGAGAGCCCCCGTTCCGGCCCGACTTTCCGACGATGCAGCTTCAACTTGAGGAGGAGAAAGATGATGCAGAATCAGAAGACTTTGACGACCGCAAACGGAAATTCCGTGTACGGAGGCCCGGTCTCCGGTTCGACCGGCTGTACCCTGGTGCAGGATGGCCCCCCGATTGAAAAATCCGCCCGCTTCGACCGTGAACGGATTCCGGAGCGGGCCGTCCGCGCCGGAGGCGCCGGTGCGTTCGGTTACTTCAAAGTCACGAACGATCTCTCGAAATACACCCGGGCGCGCCTGTTCAGCAAGGCCGGCGGAAAGACCGAACTTTTCGCCCGTTTTTCGACGGACGGCGGTGAACGCAGCCCGGCCGACCCGGTCCGCGATCCGCGCGGATTCGCGGTCAAATTCTATACCGAAGAGGGCAATTATGATCTGGTCGGCAGCAACATGCCGGTCTTTTTCATCCGCGACGCAATCAAATTCCCGGACTTCATCCGCACCCGGCAGCGGAATTCCGGCAGCAATCTCAAGGACGCAACCATGTTCTGGGATTTCCTGTCGCTGGCGCCGGAGTCGCTGCATCAGGTGACGATCCTGTTTTCGGACCGCGGCACGCCCGCCTCCTATCAGGAGATGGACGGCTATTCCAGCCACGCCTTCATGTGGTACAACGACAGGAACGAGTATGTGTGGGTCAAATATCACTTCAAGGCCGCGGCCGGATTCCGGGCGCCGGACGCCGGGCTGGCGGAAGAGCCGGCGAAAGCGGACCCGGGTCTCGCCGCACGGAAGCTTTATGAGGCGATCGAGCGCGGCGACTTCCCGAAATGGAAACTCTATGTGCAGATCATGACGCCGGAGCAGGCCAAAGCCTCCCGCTTCGATCCGTTCGACGTCACGAAGGTCTGGTACCATGCCGACTTCCCGCTCATCGAGCTCGGCGAAATGGTGCTCGACCGCAATCCGGATCATTATTTCCAGAATGTCGGGCTGGCGGCTTTCAATCCGGCGAATTTCGTTCCCGGCATCGGTCCGTCGCCCGACAAGCTGCTGCTGGGGCGGCTGTTCGCCGGCGGCGGCATGCAGGACGGACCGGAGCCCGGCCAGGCGTTCACGCCGCCCGCGATCGACATCTCGGGCAGTATCGCGCGCCACGACATCGATCCGGAGGACATCGACTTCGAGCAGCCCGGCGAACTTTACCGCCGTGTGCTCGGCGACAAGGATAAAGCGCATCTCGTCGCCAACATCGCCGGACACCTCTGTTATGCGAAGAAGAACATTCAGCTCCGTCAGTGTGCGCTGTTCTACAAGGCGGACCGCGAATACGGCACCCGGGTGGCGAATGCGCTGAGGCTTGAACTCGACACGGTGCGGCATCTCTCCATGATGTCGCAGGACCAGCGGGTCAAGCTCACGCTGTAACCAAACCGGAAAAGCGCCAAAGCGCGGCCCTGAAAGGTTCCCGGAGGGGGGGCTCCCTGCCCCCGGCGGGACTCGAGGCGGCACTTCAAATTGAATCCGGGCGAAACACCGGCCGTTCAGACCGCAGCGAAAGGCGGCGGCGGTACGCTGCCCGGCCGGTCAACCGTCACATTCAAACTGCCGTCGGCCAGCCAGGCGACGAGCCGGGTTCCGGCCGCCACATTCGCGGCGCTCGTCACCGGCTTCTCCTGCGCAGGGTCGAACAAAATCGCATAGCCGCGTTCAAGCTGGCGGCGCGGATCAAGCGCAAGCAGCGTACTCTCCAGCCGCTCCAGCCGCGCCCGGAACTGGCCGTGGAACCGTTCCGCCGCCGTTCCGAGGCGCGTATCAAGCTCGTCAAGCTGCTGCCGGCGCATCCGCACCAGATGCGCCGGTTCGCGGAAAACAAAACTCCCCGCCGCACGGTCAAGCCGGGCGCGCGCCTGTGACAGCGCCGATTCGAGCGCATAGCGCATATCCTTCTCGCTGCGGTCGAGCTCCCGGACCATCTCCTCCCGGCGGCCGATCACCAGCTCCGCCGCCGCCGAAGGCGTCGGGACGCGCAGATCGGCCGCAAAGTCACAGATCGAAAAGTCAATCTCATGCCCGACCGCACTGACCACCGGAATCCGGCTGGATGCGACCGCACGGGCCAGAATTTCCTCATTGAACGGCCAGAGATCCTCCATACTGCCGCCGCCGCGCGTTACGACAATCACATCGGCCCCGTCCGTGCGGTTGAAAAATTCGACGCCGCGCGCCACCTGCTCCGCCGCCCCGGCCCCCTGCACCGCACACGGATAAATCCGCACATTCACATTCGGAAAGCGGCGGTTGATGATCTGCAGGAAGTCGCGGATCGCCGCCCCCGACGGACTCGTCACCACCCCGATCCGCCCCGGCAGCTTCGGAATCGGCCGCTTGCGCTCCTGGTCGAACAGCCCTTCGGCGGCCAGTCTGCGCTTCAGCTCCTCAAAACGCATCCGAAGGTCCCCGACGCCGGCCGGCCGCAGCTGCCGGATGCCGAACTGGTACTCGCCGCGCACTTCGTAGACCGAGAGGTTGCCGAACGCTTCGATCATCGAGCCGTTCGCAATGCCGAGCCGCGTGCAGGCCGCGGCGCCGCCGAAATAGACGGCCCGGATCTGCGACTTCGCGTCCTTCATCGTAAAGTAGGCGTGCCCGGAACGGTGCAGCGTCAGCGAACCGACTTCACCGGCCATCCAGAACGGCAGCAGCGCGCCCTCGACGATCTCGCGAACCGCATGATTTACGTCCGACACACTCCAGATCTGCGGATTTTCCATCTTCCGGTTCCCTCCCGTCAGCCGAATATCCCGACCAGTGTGCCGCACAGCAGGTAGAACATGAATCCGCCCGCCAGCGCCACATACCGGAAGCCGACGAAGAAGAGCAGCATGAAGGCCACAAGAAACGCCCCTGAACTCCACTCCGAATTCACCTCGCCGAGCTTCGGGAAGAAACTCTTCAGGATCGCAAAGCCGTCGAGTCCCGGGACCGGCAGGAGATTGAACAGGCACAGCACGATATTGAGAACGCTGCCGAGCTCAAGAAGCATGAGCGCGGCCTGATTTTCGACGCCGGCCCGGTAACAGACGTAGAACAGGATGCCGAAAATCAGGAAAAGCCCGAAATTCGTGGCCGGTCCCGCCAGCGAAACAAGCGCATCGCTGTGGCGGTGCCGCATCTGCCACGGCCGGACCGGAACCCGCCCCCAGGCAATGCCGCAGACGGCAAGCATGACGAGTGAAAACGGCCCCATCTGCTTCATCGGGTTCAACGTCAGGTGTCCCTCGTCCGCCGCGGTCGGGTCCCCCTGCTTCAGCGCCGCCCAGGCGTGCATGAACTCGTGGCAGCAGATCGAAAAAATCACGACCAGCAGCCAGATGAAAAAGCGCTGCGGATCTTCAAACAATTGCGTGATAAACAAATTCATGAAAAAATTCCATCAGAGTTGAACCGGCCAATACTGAAAAGCCGGCGTTTCGTACGGATGCGCAGCCCGCAAAGCCTTCAGGACGGCGTCGAGAAGCGGGCGCTCCACGATCATCTCGAGTTTGGTTTCCGCAACCGTCTCGACCGCGCCCTCCGTGCCGAGAAACGGCCTGCTCCCGGCGAGCGGCCGGAACTGCCCGGTTCCGGCGCACTCCCAGATGCAGGAGTCGTAATTCCCGAGCCTCCCGGCCCCGGCCGCCGCGAGCGCCTCTTTCAAAGCTCCGGCGTGCGTCGCCGGAACGTACACTTCAAGCTTGCAATATTCCATCATGAAATAAATATAACCGCACTCCCGGAAAAAATCAATCGAAATTCCGGCTTTCTGCTTGCTTTCTCCGCCGCAGCAGCTATATTACAAATCTTGCACTTTTTTCAGAAAGACAATCGCCATGGAACTGTTCGGAATTCGCAAATCATTCAACCGCCGTAATTTCATCGGCCGCGGCGGCTATCTCGAAATCTGCCGGATCGCTTATCCGCTCATCATCATGAGCGCGAGCAACAGCGTCATGCAGTTCGTCGACCGCTGGTTCCTGGCGCATCACTCGACGCTCGACGTCGCCGCCGCCATGCCGGCCGGCATCCTGTACTTCACGCTGTTCTGCTTTTTCATGGTCACCTGCAATTTCACGTCGGCCATGGTTGCGCAGTACCACGGGGCGCACGACCGGCAGAACCTGCTGCGCGCGGTGTGGGCCGGGCAGACGGTCGCCGTCGCCGCCGGCCTCTTCATCACATTCATAATCCCGGTCCTCGGGCTTGCGATCCTCGGCGGGACCAACCACAATCCCGAGCTGGTCGGCCGCGAGATGGACTATTTCATTTCGCTGCTGCCGAGCGGCGTGTTCGTCTGCGCCGCCGCGCCGTTCTACTCTTTCTTCTCCGGACAGGGACGCACGCTGCCGGTCGCCGTCATCAACATCGGCGGCTGCCTTCTGAACATCCCGCTGAACTGGATGTTCATCTTCGGGCATTGCGGCCTGCCGCCGCTCGGCATCTACGGCGCCGGAATCGCCTCGAGCATCTGCGCGGGACTGAGCATGATCGCGATCGTCATCTACTTTTACAGCCAGAACCAGCGGAAGATCCCGACCCGCCGTCGCTGGGAGTTTCACCCGGACCTCGCGCTGCGCCTGTTCCGCTACGGTGCTCCGGCCGGGTTCCAGACGCTGGTGGATGTCGGTGCCTTCACGCTCCTGGCGTTCCTGATCGGCGACCTCGGACCGACCGCGCTTGCGGCGAGCGTCATCGCGCTCTCGATCAACAATATCTTTTTCGTGCCGCTGACGGGCCTGGCGGATTCGACCGCGATCGTGGTCGGCCAGTACATCGGACGCAGGCGGCAGGGAATCGCGGAAAAGGCGGTTTACCGCGCCTGGCGGATTTCGGCGATCTACGCATTCGCCGGTGTATTGATCTACATCTGCTTCCCGGAAGCGCTGGCGACGTTTTTCGCTCCGCAGCAGGATTCCGGCGTCAACTTCGACGAAGTCGTGAAAATCTGCACCGGCGTACTGACCGCCGCCGCGATGTTCAACGCCTGCGACAGCATCAAGTTCATCTTCATGGGCGGCCTGCGCGGCGCGGGCGACACGCTGGCGATCTTTCTGCTGAACAGCCTGACCGCCTGGGGAGTCCTGGTGCCGGGCATGATCCTGCTGACCAAGTGGTATCCGGCGACGATTCACCAGGTCTGGGCCTTCGTCGCCTTCTGCGGCTTTATCGACGCCATGATCTTCCTCTGGCGGTTCAGCTCCGGCAAATGGCGGAAGATCCGGATGATCGAGCAGCCGGCCGAAAACGCCCGCTGACGGCCCGAATTCGGAATTCCGATGCCGAGGTAAAAAGCATTGTCCGCTCTTCCGCGCCGCTTTCTCCGTGTTTCAGGCAGAACAATCCGGAATTTGCCGGAATACAATCCGGCCCGGAAAAAATCAGGGGGAAAAAAATGGTAGCGGCTCCAGGATTCGAACCAGGGACCTGCGGATTATGATTCCGACGCTCTAACCAACTGAGCTAAGCCGCCAATTATGAAAAGTGGTAGCGGGTTCGTGATTCGAACACGAGACCTGCGGATTATGATTCCGACGCTCTAACCAGCTGAGCTAACCCGCCACGCCTTATTACAATAGATGATTTTTACCTTTTTACAAGCTTTTCGCGGAAAAAATCCCGAAAAAATCAAAAGGGCGCCGCTTTTTTCCGGAAAAAATATGAATTTATTTCCAAATCCCGCTTGTAAAACCAGACAGAGGTGATATATTTAAAAACATGTTATCAGACGTCCCTATCGTCTAGAGGCCTAGGACACCGGGTTTTCATCCCGGCAACCGGGGTTCGAATCCCCGTGGGGATGCCATTTACCGGCATCGTCGCCGTTCAGTTCGCTGAACGGTTTTTTTTCTGTCCGCATTCCGGAAAAGCCGGACCGCACTTGATTTATTTTCGCAGCATGATTATATTGAACAGGACGGCGGGATGCGGCTTGCGTCCCTTTGCCGGTTGCAGCGGTTTCCGGAAAGAGGCAGGCAAAATGAATCCACGGATATTGATGATCGAAGATGACGCGTCGATCTGCGACATGACGAAGATGAACCTCAATATGAACGGCTTCCTGCAGGTCTACTGCGCCTCCGACGGCGAAGAGGGGCTGGCGATGGCCGCCAGGCTCGTCCCCGATCTGATCCTGCTCGACATCATGCTGCCGGGAATCGACGGGCTGACCGTCTGCCGGAATTTGAAGAACAATCCCGCCCTGGCGGATATTCCGGTCATCATGCTCACGGCCAAGGGCGAAGAAAACGACATCGTTCTCGGGCTTGAGATGGGCGCCGACGACTATGTCACCAAACCGTACAGCAGCAAGGTGCTCGCGGCCCGGATCGCAGCCCGGCTGCGCAAGAAATCCGCCGCGCCGCCGGAGACGCGCACCGTCACGCTCGGCGCACTGACCATCGACCTGATCGCCTACCGGGCCGAGCTGAACGGCCGTCCGCTGATGCTGACTGCGGATGAATTCAAGACCCTTGCTCTGCTGACGTCAAATCCCGGCCGGGTATTCACCCGGAATCAGATCATCCGGGAGGTCAAGGGGGACAACTACTCCGTCACGGCGCGGGCCATCGACATGCATATCGTCAACCTGCGGAAAAAGCTCGGGGAGTGGGCGGACCGGATCGAAACCGTCCGCGGCATCGGTTACAAAGCGGCCGGAGAGTGAACGATGGCGCGAAAGGACTCCGTTCTGCTCTTCATCCCGGCGCTGATCGGCGGAATCATTGTCGTCTCCATTTTTCTGCTGGATCTTCAGCTTGCCGACTTCCAGGAGGCGTATTTCCGGGAGGTGATCGACGAAACCAGGCGGAACAATTTTTTCCTGATCCGGTTCTGCAAGGAACAGCTCGAAGCGAACGATCCGGAGAAAATCCGCCGGCTGCTCCGCACCAGCGGGCCGAATCCCGTGGTCGCCAAAATCATCGCCCGCAGCAGAGGAGTCGTGGCCGAAACCGAAAACGCCCCGGACTACCTCGCCGAACATATCCGCAGCCCGAGAATCCGGGGATTGTTCAAGAAAAACGACCAAGAGGATGTCCTCGTCAAATATGACGAAACATTGAACTCCTTCATGGTATACCATTCGGCCCACTTCAACGCCGGAGGGCAGGACTACATCCTGGTCATGGCCGCAAAGTGCAACAGCATGACCATGCTCATGCGGCAGACCCGGGACGGCATGATCATTCTGACCATCCTCGGCATTCTGTCGACGATCGTGCTGATCGTTTATTTCTGTTCCATCATCCGTTCGCCGCTGAATCGGCTTTTCGCAAGCATGTCGAAGATTGCGGCGGGAGAGCTGGAGTATCCGGTCTACGTGCCGCGCTACGGCCTTGTGCGTGAAATCGCAATCTGCCTGCAGAGCCTGACGGAACAGCTGAAAAAACAGATCGTCTCCCTCCGGGACGACGCGTACGAGCGGGAAGCCATCCTGGATGCATTGACTGAAGCGATTCTTCTGGTCAACGCCTCCGGCCGGGTCGAGCGCTGGAACCGGACTGCCTGCGGACTGTTCCCCGGCCTGGAACCGGCGGCAAAACTGCCGGAGTGCCCGGCGGAGCTGAGAGAATATATCGAAAAAGTCGGAGAAACCGGCGTCTATTCGGAAGAGCTTTCCGTAAAGCGCGGAGAAAAAGAGCGGCAGCTCCTCGCGAATGCCGTCTCCTTCACCCGGGACGGCGGAAAGTACGTTCTCGTTTCGATCACCGACCTCTCCGACATCCGGAAACTCGAGGCGTACCGGACGGAATTCATCGCGGCGATTTCGCATGAGATGAAAACGCCGCTGACCGGAATCGTCGGCGCCGTAGACGCCATCAACAACGGCGCGCTCGACAACGAGGAGTACAAATCCCGCTGCATCCAGACCCTGACCCGCCAGTCGGAACGGCTGCACACCCTGCTGCAGAGCTTCCTGACGCTGAGCTCCCTCGAAACGATGCGGAAGAGGACTGAAAACGATTTTCTGCCGGTCCTGCCGGCGGCAGTCATCCGCGGAGCGGCGGAGGAGTGCAGGAGCATGGCCGAAACGGCGGGAATCGATCTGGTCGTCGGAGAGTGTTCCTCCATCGAATTTCCGGGTGATTTTCTCCTGCTCCAGCAGGCGCTGAACAGCCTGATCACCAATGCGGTCCTGCACAGCGGAACGAAACGGATCGAAGTCTCCGCCGTCGCGGCGGAGGGAAAGCAGATCGATTTCCTCGTCCGCGATTACGGCTGCGGCATCGCGCCGGAACACCGGGAACGGATCTTCAAGCGCTTCTATCGGATTCCCGGCAGCCGGAACGGGCCGGGCAATGGAATCGGGCTGGCCATCGTCAAGCACATCGCACTCTATCACGGCGGAAACGTCTCGGTCGTTTCCGAACCGGACGCGGGTGCGGAGTTCCATCTCCGGATTCCGTACTGAACGCCGCCGGCGGGGTGCCGGGCCGGTTTCGCACTCCCGGATTGTCGGGGAAAAATCAATTTTTCGTCAGGATTCCGTCAAGGTTGTTGCAACCGCCTTCCATCACGTTATTTTTACAGAAAAACACGTTTGAACCAAGGAAGGAAACCATGCATCACTCTCTGCGCATATCGCTCGCAATTGCAGCCGCCGGCATCATCCTCGGCAGCGCCGGCGGCTGCGGGAAAGAACAGAAGAAGGAAGTCGCGGAACGGGAAACCCGCGTAACGCTCCAGCCGCTTCAGAAACGGATCTTCCAGCGCCGGATTCCGGTGCAGGGAACCGTCTGGCCGGTGGAATATGCCACCATTTCCGCAAAGATCAGCGGCACGCTCGAGCTGCTGAAAGTCGACGAAGGAGATGTCCGGAAAAAGGGCGACCTCCTGTTCGGCATCGACCGCCAGATCCTGAAAAATCAGGTTACGCTCCGCGAAGACGAAATCAAGGTCAAGCAGGCGGAACTCGAGAGCGCGAAAATCGCGCTCGAAAGCGCGAAAATTCTTGAGGAGAAGGCGACCATCGATTACAAACGCTCCCTGACGCTCTGGAGCTCAAAAGCCACCAGCCAGAGCGAATTGGAGACTTACGAGACCAATTACAAAAAAGCCGAAACCGACGTCAACAACGCCAAGGCCGCCATCGTCAATGCCGAAGCCCAGCTCAAGCAGGCGGAGGGAAACCTCATCATCGCCAGGAAAAATCTGGACGATTCGGTAGTCTACGCCCCGTTCGACTGCGTCGTCACCGACAAATACGTCGAAGAAAACGAGTATGTGAGCACCGGGCAGAATATCCTGAAACTCGAAAATCAGCAGAAGCTCGAGGTGATCTGCTATATCAGCGCCGTTTATTACGATCTGGTGAAGGCCGGCAGCACCCCGGTGCATTTCGCGCTCGACGGTGTCGACAAGGGGAAGGGAGTCGTTACCTACAAAGCGCCGAGCATCGACCCCGAAAGCCGGACCTTCAAATTCAAGGTGCTGGTCCCTCCCGGCATCTCGCTGGTCAGCGGCACGCTGTGCGACCTGAACATCATCCTCGAAGAGAAGGAGGCGTACGGCCTGCCGACGGATGCGCTGCTGCTGCGGGCGAACGACCGCTATATCGCCTATGCGATCGATCCCGAAAAGCGTGCGAAGAGTTTCGATGTGGTCCGCGGCATCGTGGACGGAGCCTATTGCGAGATCGTGAACGCGCAGGAACTGCTGAACGAACGTTTCGTGGTCACCGGCCAGACCTTCGTGAACAACGGGTCGCTGCTTCGTGCGGTCGATGAAAAGTAACGGAAGGGACCGGTCATGTTTCTGAGTCAATGGTCCGTCCGGCGGCCGATCGCAATGACGGCCCTCATCATCGTTCTCGTGATGATCGGCATCACGCTTTATCCGCGAATCAGCATCGACCTGCTGCCGAACATGGAGGTTCCGATGGTGCTGGTCCGCTGCGAATACCAGGGCGCCAGCCCGACGGAAATCGAGGTCGAAATCGTCAAGCGGATCGAGGACGCGGTCTCTTCGCTGGACGGAATCAAGCACATCACCAGCATGTCGATGGAAGATGAGGCCCGCATCCAGCTCGAATTCAACATGGGCACCGATGTCGATGTGGCCGCCACCGATATCCGCGAAGCGCTGAACCGCATCCGCGAGGACCTGCCGGACGGCGCCAACGAGCCGACCATCCGCAAGATCGACACCAACGCCACCACCGTCGCGCAGGTGTTCCTGGTCGGCGACCGCACGCAGGACGATCTCTACGACTACGCCGACGATGTGATCGCAGACCGGTTTTCCTCGGTTCCCGGCGTGGGCGAGGTCCGCGTCTACGGCGCGAACGAGATGCAGATCCACGTCCTGCTGGACCGCGAAAAACTGACCGCAATGAACCTGTCGATCAACGATGTCGTCACGAAGCTCAGGGAGAACAACGTCCGCGAGCCGCTCGGGCGCATCCAGTTCGACAAGGGAGAGAAGAACGTCACCTTCGACGGAGACTTCAAGGATTTCGAGCAGATCAAGGCGCTCGAAATCGGCAAATTCAAAGACCGGCGCATCTACCTGCGCGATGTGGCCGAGGTGAAATTCATGAGCCGCGAGGTCCGCAGCAAGGCGTATGTGAACGGCCAGCCGGCTGCGCGGTTCCGCATCGTCAAGAAGGGCGAAGCCAATGCGATCGAGGTGATCAAAGGCATCCGGCAGCGATTCGACTCGATGGTGAAAAACGGGGAGCTGCCGACCGGCATGCAGCTCTTCTGGTTCACCGACTCCGGCGCCTTCATCCAGGCTTCGGTCGACGACGCCTGGAGCAGCATCATCACCGGAATCATCCTGACGGCGGTTCTGCTCTTCCTGTTCCTGCACGAACCGAAATCCACCTTCATCGTCATGGTTTCCATGCCGATCTCGGTTATTGTGACCTTCGCGGTAATGGCCTATTTCAACTACTCGTTCAATATCATGACCCTGCTGTCGCTCGGCTGTTCCGTCGGCGTGCTGGTCACCAACTCGATCGTCGTGATCGAAAACATCTTCAAGCATCTCGACCGCGGAGAGTCCGTCAAGGTCGCCGCCGAACGCGGAACCGGCGAGGTGATCGCGGCGGTTTCCGCCAGCGCGCTGACCAACGTCGTCGTCTTCGTGCCGGTCATGATGATGAGCTCCCGGATCGGCAGCATGATGGTGCCGTTCGCCGGTGTGATGGTCGGCGCGACGCTGGTTTCGCTCTTCATCAGCTTCACGCTGACGCCGATCCTGGCCTGCGTGCTGCTGAAGCGGAAAAAACAGCGCGGGCCGCAGAAAAAGAGCCTGCTCCAGCGGCTGTTCATACCGTGGGACGCCGGCTACGACTGGCTCTGCCGCAAATTCGACCGCAGCATCGAGTGGACCGCCCGCTATCCGAAGACCCTGATCGCGGCGGTGCTGGCCCTTTCCCTGGCGGTGCTTTTTCTGGTCGTGCCGCAGGTCGGGCTCTCCTTCCTGCCCTTCTGCGACCAGGGGGAGATCCGGATCAAATTCGAATTTCCGACCAACTACAATCTCGATACCACAAACCGGCTGATCCAGGAAGCGGCCGACCATCTGAAAAAATTCGACTTCATCCGCGGCATGTCGATCTCGGTCGGCGATTCGGACGGCGGCAGCGGACAGGTCAGTTCAGCCGTGTATATCGGGCAGATCACATTGCGCACCACCGATAAATTCGAACGCGAAGAAACCATCGACGAGCTGCAGGCCCTGCTGCGCAGCGAACTCTCTTATCTCGACAACTGCCGGGTGACGCTGTCGATTCCGCCTACCTTCGGCGGCAGCGGCGCGGAAATCCGCTGCGTGATGAACGGAACCGATCTCGACGTTCTCGAAAATGCCGAAATGGAAGTCATGGAGAATCTGCCGAAGCTCGGGCTCACCCGCGACCTCGACTCCAGCCGCCGCGAACGCAAGCCGAACATCAATATCACGCCGCGCCGGACGGTGCTGCAGAATCTCGGCATGTCGGCCAATGAGCTGTATGAGTATATGCTCGGCTCCCTCGACGGCATCGAGGTCGGCGATTACCGCGACGGCGCCCGGACCTTCGACATCCGGGTCAAAAACGAAAAAGAGTTCGGCGAAGAGCAGCTCCGGCAGGCGGCTCCGGCCGTGAAGGACGGCAATCCGCTCGGTGCGGAAACCCTGGCCGTCATCACCGAAGATACCCGCCCGGTGGTGATCAACCGCTACGACAAGGTGCGGACCATGTGGCTGTACGCCAACACGGCGCCCGGCATGGCGCTCGGAACAGTGTCGGACGCGATCGGAACCATGGCGAAGGAGGCGCTGCCTCCCGGTTACGATGTGCGGATGAGCGGCAATGTGGAGCTCATGAACGAAACGGCCCGGGAATTCGTTCAGGTCATCATCCTCGCAGCGATCCTGACCTATCTGCTGATCGCGGCGATCATGGAGTCGTGGACGCGGCCGTTCCTGATCATGTTCACGGTTCCGCTCGGCTTCCTCGGCATGTACCTGACGCTCTGGCTCACCGGCATGTCGATGTCGATGATGGGCCTGCTCGGCGGCGTCATGATGATCGGCATCGTGGTGAACAACGCGATCCTGATTATGGACGAGTGCGCGGTTCTGGTCAAATCCGGTGTGACGACCCACAAGGCGATGCTGCTGGCGACCCAGTCGAAATTCCGCCCGATCGTGATGACCAGCATCGCATCGGTGGCCGGCATGCTGCCGATGGCGTTCGGAACCGGGCTCGGTTCGGAACTCCGCTCCAGCTGCGGCATGGGCGTGGTCGGAGGGCTCACGATCGCCTCGCTCCTGACACTGTACGTGATTCCGGCGCTCTATTTCATCTTCGTCCACGATACGGCGAAACCGCGGCGGCGCTATCTGCACCGGCTGCTGCGTCGTCTGCGAGGAATGGCCGGGCGGCGCGCGGCGCAGCAGTAGACGAAAAAAGGGGCTGTTGCAAAACCTCATAAGGTATGCGACAGCCCCTTTTTCACAAAAACCCCGGAAACGCCCCCGGCCTCCCGGTCGGGGAGCTTTGTCCGCGGATCAGGCCTTGCTGACGCGCTCGGCGTAAGCGCCGGTACGGGTGTCGATCTTCACGATGTCGCCCTGGTTGATGAAGAGCGGGACCTGAATTTCGTAGCCGTTGTCGATCTTCGCCGGCTTGGTCACGTTCGTCGCCGTATCGCCGCGAACGCCCGGCTCAGTGTCGACGATCTCCTTTTCGATAAAGGTCGGCAGCGTGATCTCAATCGGCTCCCCGTTGAAAAGCAGGAAGTTGCAGAGGCTCTCCTCGATCAGGAAGTAGACCTGGTTGCCGAGCGTTTCGGCCGAAACGGCCATCTCTTCATAGGTGTTCGGGTCGCTGAAAATGTAGTGGTGCCCGTCGAAGTAGGAGTAGTACATTTCGCGCTCTTCGAGGTTCGGCTTGTCGATCTTGTCGGTCGGCCGGTAGGTTTTTTCCATGCCGGAGCCGTTGACGAGATTGCGCATGCGGCAGCGGTAGAGCGCGGTCCCCTTGCCGGGCTTGCAGAAATCAAACTCGGTGATGACCCACGGCATGCCGTCGATTTCGATCTTGAGGCCTTTCTTCAGGTCGGAAGCACTGAACATCTTTGTTTCACTCCTTGAATCAGATGGTTTCACAGTCGGAAATTTTTACATGAACTGGATAATATACACCCGGTTACGGCTTTTTTCAAGTGCCGAAGGCACGGGAAACCCGTTCGAAAAAAGCGGCTTCAGGCGTCTTTCCGCGGCGGACGCAGCTTCCGGATCTGGTCGCGCAGGTCGGCGGCGCGTTCAAATTCGAGCGCTTCGGCGGCGGAGCGCATTTCACCGGTCAGCTCATTGATCAGCGCATCGAGATCGGTTTCGGAGAGTCCGAGCTCGGAGATATCGGTCGCATCCGTGAACATGGTTCCGGCCAGCTTCGGCATTTTCGACTTCTTCCGGTCGCCGGAATCGGGCGCGACGATCTCCCCGATCGTGAAATTCCGCCCCTTCCTGATCGTCTCGGGAACGATGCCGTGCTCCTTGTTATAGGCCATCTGCCGCTCGCGCCGCGCGTTGGTCTGGTCGATGAGCTTCTGCATGCTCGGCGTCACATTGTCGGCATACAGAATCGCCCGGCCGGCCTTGTTCCGGGCGGCGCGTCCGGCCGTCTGCACGAGGGAGCGTTCGGAGCGCAGGAACCCCTCCTTGTCGGCATCGAGAATCGCCACAACCGCGACTTCGGGAAGGTCGATGCCTTCACGCAGAAGGTTGATGCCGATCACACAGTCGAAATCGCCGTCGCGCAGTTTATTCAGCACCCGCACACGTTCGAGCGCGTCGAGCTCGCTGTGCAGATAAGCGGCCTTGATGCCGAGCTCAGCCAGATAGTCGGCCAGCCGTTCGGAAGCTTTCTTGGTCAGCGTGGTGACCAGCGTCCGCTCGCCGGCGGCGGCGGCGCGGCGGACCTCCGCAATCACGTCGTCCACCTGCCCTTCCAGCGGACGGATTTCGATGACCGGATCCAGCAGCCCGGTCGGACGCACGATCAGTTCGACCGGCGCGCCGGAACGCGACAGCTCGAACTCTCCCGGCGTGGCCGAAACGAAGATCGTATCTCCGGTGAGGCGCTCGAACTCCTCGAACTGCAGCGGACGGTTCTCCAGAGCCGACGGCAGCCGGAATCCGTGGTCGACCAGGACCTGTTTGCGGTTCCGGTCGGCCCGGTACATGGCCTGCAGCTGCGGCAGCGTCACATGCGACTCGTCGATCACGGTCAGGAAATCGCGCGGAAAAAAGTCGAGCAGGCAATACGGGCGCGAACCGGGGCGGCGGTTCGCCAGATACATCGAATAGTTTTCAATTCCGCTGCAGTAGCCGATCTCTTTCATCATTTCGAGGTCGTAGGTTACGCGCTGGTAGAGCCGCTGCGCCTCGACAAGGAGGTTGTTCCGTTCAAAATAGCCGACCCGGTCGGCCATTTCGGCGAGAATCGCATCCGACGCGCTCTGAATCCGTTCGGGGGGCAGAACGAAGTGCTTGCACGGAAACATCGTGACATATTTCGGCCGGGTCTTGACCTTGCCGCTGACCACATCGCGCCGTTCGATCGACTCGATCTCGTCACCGAAGAACGAAACCCGGATATAATCATCCCGCTGCGGCTCGTAGACATCGATCACGTCGCCGCGGACGCGGAATTCGCCCTTCTCCGGCGAAGCATCGTTGCGCGCGTACTGGATGTCGACGAGACGGCGCAGGATTTCGTCGCGGCCGGTGGTGTCGCCGACCTCGATCCGGACACAGAGGTCCGCATAATCGTCCGGCGAACCCAGACCGTAGATGCAGGAGACGCTGGCGACGACGATCACGTCGCGCCGTTCGACCAGGCTCGCCGTCGCCGCCAGCCGGAGTTTTTCAATATTTTCGTTGATCGACGCATCCTTTGCTATATAGGTGTCGGTCTGCGGAATATACGACTCCGGCAGATAATAATCGTAATAACTGATGAAATATTCAACCGCATTTTCCGGGAAAAACGCCTTGAATTCGCTGTACAGCTGCGCCGCCAGCGTCTTGTTGTGAGAGAGCACCAGCACCGGCCGGTCGGACTGCGCGATCGCATTGGCCAGCGTGAAGGTTTTTCCGGAACCGGTCACGCCGAGCAGGGTCTGAAAACGCTGCTGATTGCGAAGATTCTCCACCATCTTCGCAATCGCCTGAGGCTGATCTCCCGCCGGTTTGTACGGAGCATGCAACTGAAACAAACTCATGATATTACACTGTCCAATATTTTAAATGACGGAAATATGACGGACAAAAAACGGATCATGATTCCTCCTCATTTCTCCTGCGGCGGACCAATCTGTAACGCCCCAGCAGCGTACACAATCCATAGCAGTAAAAGAATGGAATCACCAGAAAGAAAACCGGCAACACCACCCATGCCAGCCATTGACAGAAAAAAGCCAGTGTCATGCCGAAGAACGTAATAATGTACAGCGGAAAGAAGATCCAGTTGCACAGCACGGTGCCGAACGTCACAGCATGCATCATGAAACAGATCAGCCACACCAGCGTCATCACGGCGGCAAGCAGCACCCGCCTTCTGCGCGGCATCTGCTTTTCCGTCCGCTCCAGCCGCCAGCCGAACGCGAAAGGGGCCAGAAGCAGCAGGAATGCGCCAGCCACAATTACCCGTGCCCAGATACGGCAGTGCGGCTCCACGAACATCGGGTGAAGCGTCGGCATACCGCATCCGGGGCACGCCTGGGCGGAAACCGCAGACAGGAGCAAGAGAAAAACAGCCGCGGACTTCAGCAAGCCGGAAAATCTGCCGTCACTCATTTCATCCTCCCCCTTATCTGGAAGATTCGCTCTGCTCCACTGCCTTCAAAGCGGACTGCGACAACAGTGCAGGCGATGGAATCACCATGCCGGAGGTGTCGCTGCACTGCTGGAACACCCGCAAATCGAAGATCGGCAAAATCGCCAGCAGGTGGTCGAAAATGTCCGACTGGATTCCCTCGTAGACCGCCCAGCGCGTATCGTTCGTAAAGCAGTAGACTTCAAGCGGAATCCCGGTTGCACCGGGCTGCAGCTGGCGCACCAGCAGCGTCATGTCCTGACGAATATGGGCATTGTTCCGCAAGTACTGCTCGACGTAGGCGCGAAACGTACCGAGATTCGTAACCCGCCGTTCATTGATCGGTTTGGCCCCCTGCTGCTCCAATTCGCGGTTCCATTCGGCCAGTTCCCTGCGCTTGCGCTCCAAATAGTCGTTAAGCACCACGAAATCCTCCAGCCGCTGCATCTCCGCTTCATCCAGAAAACGGACGCTGCGCTGATCGATGTACAAAGAGCGCTTGATCCGGCGGCCGCCGGTTTCCTGCATGCCGCGCCAGTTTTTGAACGAATCGGTGATGAGCTTGCGGACCGGAAGCGTGGTGATCGTCTTGTCCCAGTTGCGCACTTTCACGGTGTGCAGCGCGATTTCGATCACATCGCCGTCGGCATTCTGGCTCGGCATTTCGATCCAGTCGCCGATCCGCACCATATCGTTCGAGCCGAGCTGAAGGCTCGCGACCAGCGAGAGGATCGTATCCTGGAAAATCAGCATCAGCACCGCCGCCATCGCACCGAGGCCGGAGAGCAGAATCAGCGGATTCCGATTGATCAGCGTGGCCACAATCAGAATGGTCGCCACGGTGAAAACCACGATCTTGCCGAGCTGCAGATATCCCTTGATCGGCTTGTTCGGCGCGTCCGGACGGCGGCGGTAGGCGATTTCGACCAGATCCAGCAATTTGCCCAGCGCCAGCGCCGTAGTCAGGACGATGAACGCGATGCAGACATTGCGGATGATCGTTTCGAGCGTATCATGGACATCCGGAATCGCGACGGCGCCGTAGGCCAGAACCAGGGCCGGCACGATATTCGCAAGGCGCGAAATAATCGCCAGGCGGACCTTTCCCTCTTCGCTTTCCCCGGACGGCAGGGCGCGCAGAATTCGCGTCAGCCCGCGCAGCAGAATCCGTTTGGTGATCCAGTTCACCAGAAAGGCGGTCAGAATCAGAACCCCGGCGACAATCGCGCTGTAAGCCCACGGATACGGAGCCAGCGAAGCCTGCAATTGTTCCAGCCATTTCATCATGTTTTCCTCCCCCGGGACCGCCTGTTTGTCTCCTAATAATATAACCCGAAAAGATGATTTTGAAAGGGCAGCCCGGCAATAATCAGCCGATCTGTGGTTTCCGACATGGAATTCCGCAGCGGTTTTCGGAAAATTTTCACCTTTCCAAAGTAATTTTTTCGATTTCCGCTTGCATTTTTCCGCCGGATGATTCATAATTAAAAGGTAGAACGTTCAACTAACTATGGAGACGATACAATCGATGCGATCGGAAAACCAGCCGCGAACCGGTTTTTTCAAATGTTTCGCCGGCCGGCAGGAAACTATGCCATGCAGACGCTCTTATTTCATAACAGTTTTAACTGAAAGGAATTGAACATGAAGAAAAAAAGTTCCTCCTTCACTCTGATCGAACTTCTGGTGGTTATTGCAATCATCGCCATCCTGGCCTCGATGCTGCTGCCCGCGCTGAACAGGGCGCGCAGCGTCGCGCGGGGAACGACCTGCAAAAACAACCTGAAGCAGCTCGGGCTGGCCGTCCACATGTATCTCGGCAATCACAATGACTTCTTCTTTCCGTACACCCAGACCGGCGGCCACTGGACCGGAATCCTGGTCCGGGACCGGTATGCCGCCAAAAACCAGATGAAATGTCCCGAACGCACCCGGCTGCTGCCGACCTCCGAATGGTACCGGGACTTCTGGAACAATCCGACGATGAAGCAGAATGCACCCGCCGACAGCGACTGGACCATCTGCGATTACGGCGTCAATCACAAATACATCGCCCCCGCCGGCAGCGGCGTCCGCCTCACGATGTGCCGCCGGAGTTCCGACACGGTCCTGCTGGTAGAATCCGCCCGGAAAAACCGCGAGCTTTTCGACCTGTCGCCCCTCGGCTACTACATCGTGGACAACACCTATTCCGCGCCCGGTTCCGGCCAGACGGTCTGGCCGGCTCACAACGGCCTCTCCGAATGCAACGTCGTCTACGTCGACGGCCATGTGGCCGGGGCGAAATCCACGCGCACCGGCGAACACGCGGCGGAACAGCTGCTCAATACCCGCGGGACTCCGCTCTACGGCCCGTGGGTGGACGGCAGCTACCGCAACGACGAAAGCAAATGGGTCCGCCACGACGGAGTATTTTAAGATGCGCAAACTGATCCTCATCGGCGTCTGTCTGGCCGCGGCGGTACTGTCTGCGGGCGAACCGCTTTACAAAGGAAAATTCCGGAAATTCTCGGTTCCCGGCACAATCGCCGCTGCCGCCGGCACCGTCGAACTGACCCTGAACCCGGCCAAGCCCGCCTCGGAATTTGAGAACGAATGGGCTTTTGCGTTTTCGATGGTTCCGGCCATCGAGGGAGAAGAAGCGGCCCGCACTCTTCTCGGAATTTGCATTTCCAGCGGAGAAAACGGCCAGCGCGCGCTGCTCGGCGTCGCCCGGAGCGGAAAGCAGACTGCCCGCGTCTCCGGCCCCCGCGAACAGATATTCGTCAAGGGCAGACCGGTCAACGTCGCCCTGAGCTGGGGCGAAGCGGGGCTGATCCTCAGCGTCGACGGCCGGGAACTTTCGCGGGCGTCTTTCTCCGGAAAACTCTCTCCGATGCCGGGCAGTTTCTCCGTCTCGGCGGGACCGCCGTTCTTCGCAAGCGCCATCCGGGTCTCCGCCCGGCAGCTGCAGGGCGCGGAACTCGACTCGACCCCGGATACGCCCTTCCCGCCCGGAGAATCCACAACGCTGCTGGCGGACCTCCGCTCCGGCAAAACGGAGCTTCTGACCGCCGCCGGGCAGAGCGGCGCCACCCTGCTGCCGGTATGGTCGTTCGACGATTCGCTCTCTCTTCCGGGTGAAAAAGCGGTGCTGCGTCTCTCCGGCGCCAATTTCTCCGATACGGAACAGGACTTCCTCCTGCGCCTCACCGGCAGAGAGACCGACGGCGCCGCACTGCCGGAAGTGCGCGAAACAATCCGCATTCCGGCCCGGACCCGGCAGAAAGAGTTTCAGATCGAACTGCCGGTCAGAACCCCGGGACATTACAGCTTCACGCTGGAGTGCGGCGGCGAACGTTATGTCTTCTCGCATGCTGAACTGAACCGGCCCGATGAGGAACTGCCGGACGGCCGTTTCGCCGACTACATCGGCCACCATCTTTTCGACCTCCCGCACGTGCTTGCGAAAACCGGAATCCGCAACAGCCGCAGCGATGCCTTCCACTGGTTCATCGTGGAGCCGGAAAAGGGACAGTTTGACTGGCGCTGGAGCGATGCCATCGTGGAGCGAAACCGGGAAGCAGGCATCCGCATGCTCGGCATTCTCGGCTCTCCGCCGGTCTGGGCGGCGGATTCCGCAATCGTCCCCACCCATAAAAATGCCGACATGTCCGCCCGGCGCAAGCCCGCCGACCCGGACGACTGGGAGCGCTACGTCCGTGCCGTCGCGGAACGTTACCGCGGCAAGGTTGCCGCCTGGGAGATCTGGAACGAAGTCGACTGGCACCCGCCCGCCCCGGCCGCAAGCTTTTCTGGTTCCACCGCCGACTATCTGGAGCTCCTGAAAAGGGCGCACCGGGCCATCCGTTCCGCCGATCCCGAAGCGAAGATCCTGGTCAGCGGTTTCGGTTACGGAGCCGCCTGCGACAACGCCATGCCGTTCGAGCTGCTGACTCTCGGAGCCGCCTCTTACTGCGACTTCTATAACGTCCACTCCTACCAGGGGCTCAAGGGAATCGCGGAGTTGAAGCGGGCAGTCGAACAAGCCCGGCCCGGCATGAAGCTCTGGCAGACCGAACAGATGTGGCACACCATCGCCGACCCCGCGATGCAGGCGAGGCTGACTGCGGCGATTCAATTCTGGTTCATCGAAGAAGGGTTCGAAAAATACTTCAGCTTCGGAGAGGATTTCTTCTTTTCGCACCAGACGCTTTCGCCGATTCCGTCGCTGCCGGCGCTCGCGTTCGCCCAGGCGATGCTGCGCAAATGCGATCGCTACACCGGACAGGTGACGCAAACTCCGCTCGATCTCCGCCACGGCTTCCGCCGCACCGACGGAAGCATCCTGACTGTTCTCGGCCGGACCGCCGCTGCAGCGGTCTGGGAACTCGAAGGCGAAGTCGATGCCGTCTACGATCTCTACGGACGCGAGGTGAAATTCTCCGGCGCCTCCGGAAAATACCGGACGCTGCGTCCGACGGAAATCATCTATGTCGTCAGCAGGCAGAAGCTCACCGGCTTTAAAGAGATCGCGGAGACGACCAACTTCTGTCCGAATTACTCCTTTGAAGAAATTTCCGGCGACGTGGTGACCGGCGGTCTCAAAAACGCCGCCGCAATGCAGTGGCAGCTGCGCGACAGGCAGTTCGATCCGCAGGGACGCATTGCGGTAACCACCGACGCGGCGGCAGGAAACTACGCCCTGGAACTGACTTCGTCCGGAGCCGGACGGGTTTACGCCTTCTTCGACGCCCGCGTGCCGGGGCCGGAGCGCTGTCTCTTCAGCGGCAGTTTTAAAAATACCGGCGCCAAACCCGTTTCTCCCTACTTCGATGTGTTCGACCGGAACAGCGGTTACTTCAAACGCTATCATACCGCTCCGGTTGCGCCGGGAGACGGTTTCGTCCGGCGCAGCGTGAAAGTCGAGATCCCGGCGAGCGATGCGACGCTGGTTTTCTGCGTCGGAATCGAGCGGCCCGGCACACTGGTCATGGATGACATCGCGCTGGAGAGAGTGTCGAATACACCGATCCCCGGCTGCACGCCGCTCCCGCTGCCGGCCGGCGCTCCCCGCGCCTCCCTCGGAGAGAAACACGTCGGCACGGAGGAGCTCGGCAAAGCGCTGCACGGGAAAGAGCTGATCCATCGGATTCCGTTTCGCTTTTCCTCTGCTCCGGTACTGCTTTCTGCCGCTGCATGGAAAGGAATCCACGGCTCCCGGCTGACGCTTCCGGTCGATGCCCGGCCGGAGAAGCTGTTTCTCCTGCTGACCGCCGCTTATGTACCGGAACAAGCGGAGACGCTGGGCCGCGTCCATTTTGTCCGCCGCGACGGCAGCCGCACTTCTCCGGCGGAACTGTGTAACAAACGGGAGCTGCGCGACTGGTTCCTGGCCGCGGACAGCCGCGGAATTCCGCCCGCCTTCCGTTTCGTCACGCCGCGTATGCTCGAATACGGCCTTTTTCTCGTGGAAATCGACAATCCCGATCCGACGGCGGATATCGCCGCCGTAGAACTGGAAGCAACCGGCGAATCCCTCCTGATTCTCGCCGGAGCCTCGCTTCTTGTAAAGTAAAAAAATCCGGCGGATGCACTTTCGATACTCCAAAGCATCCGCCGGAAACCATATCGCAAGCTCAAAGAAAAACTTCACCCAGAATCAGGTATTGTAAAATTTGAAGAATTCGTATGGTATTGCAAAATCAGAGTAAGGTTGCCGACTTCTCATTTGACCTAGATCACATCAGAACTATTCTCTGCACCGGGCACTACCCGGTAAAAGTTGTGATTTGATGTTATTTGAAGGGGGGTTATATTAGAGATAGAGAAAACCATAGAACAAGGTAAGTTGTAATTTGATGTTATTTGAAGGGGGGTTAT
>ENA-UERG01000359-UERG01000359.1-human-gut-metagenome-genome-assembly--contig:-NODE-359-length-44873-cov-40.951313_pt1 | contig 44873 bp, 37 predicted proteins | sample MGYA00242954_ERZ507954 | MGnify/ENA primary metagenome ERZ507954 (study PRJEB26167, sample SAMN06115478) | human gut metagenome | host: Homo sapiens | place: China:Sichuan | collected 2015-01-21...
GCTTGTGCAACAGGTACTCACACAGTTGGAGATGCGTTCAGATCAATCCAATATGGTGATGCTGATATTATGGTTGCCGGTGGTTGTGAAGCTACTATTTGTGATGTTGGTATTGGAGCTTTTTCTAGTGCCAGAACACTTTCTAAACGTAACGATGAACCTACAAAAGCTTCTCGTCCTTGGGATGTTGAAAGAGATGGTTTCGTAATGTCTGAAGGTGCAGGTGTTCTTATTCTTGAAGAATACGAACATGCTAAAAAGCGTGGTGCTAAAATTTATGCAGAAGTTGTTGGCTATGGTCAAACAGGTGATGCTTATGATGTTGTAGCTCCAGATCCAGAAGGTCAAGGCGCGATCCATGCAATGCAATTTGCATTAGAGGATGCAGGTATGGAACCAACTGATGTTCAATATATCAATGCTCACGGTACAAGTACCGGTTTGGGCGATGTAGCTGAATCTAAGGCTATTGAACAAGTATTTGGAAACAAAGAAGATAATAAAAATCTTCTTGTAAGTTCAACAAAATCAATGCACGGTCACTTGTTGGGTGCAACTGGTGCAGTTGAATGTATTGCTTGCGTTAAAGCTATTAACGAACACATTGTTCCTCCAACTATCAACCTTGATAATCAAGATGAACATGTTGCAAATTTGGATTACGTTCCACACAAAGCAAGAAAAGCTGATATTCATGCCGCATTATCAAATTCATTCGGATTTGGCGGACAGAATGCTTCTCTAATTATTAAAGAAGTAAAATAGATAATAACGTAAAATAAGTGATGTAAGCTCCTTTTTTAAGGAGCTTTCTTTTTGTTAGGGGTTGAAATTTTGAAAAAATAGGTTATAATAAAAATATCGGGGCGGTAGCTCGAACTACCGTAACCTGTAATTGGCTAAAGTGACACTTATCTTAAAAGATGGGTGTCATTTTTTATTATGTATAAGATCAAAAATAACATTATTAGTGTAAGATTGATGTTTTCCATAATTTCGCCCTCCTTTCATTAAACAATCAGCCTATGGCTAAAGTATTTGTTGTGCTGATGCTTTATAAAAAGATACAGGCTTGCCCCTTGATATTTTAATTTTCAATGTTCTTTGTAATTATAACAAATTATATTTATAATAGCAATATTATTAAAAGTTGTCAAAATTGCTCAAAGTTTTATTTCTGTGGTATTATAAAGCAAAAGAATGAAGGGAAATTTTTATGTATTATCAAGGTTTAATTAACACATTTAGAGAATATTTACCGGTATCAGAAAAAACTCCGGTTGTTACGCTTAACGAAGGAAATACACCTTTGATTAAGGCTGATAATTTGGCTAAAAAAATCGGTATTGATGCTGAAATTTATTTGAAATTTGAAGGTTGCAACCCGACCGGAAGTTTCAAAGACAGAGGTATGACAATGGCGGTTTCAAAAGCTAAAGAGGCTGGATCTGATGCTATTATTTGTGCATCAACTGGTAATACCTCTGCTTCTGCTGCTGCTTATGGAGCAAGAGCCGGAATGAAAACATTTGTGTTAATTCCCGATGGATATATTGCATTAGGGAAATTATCTCAAGCTATGATGTATGGCGCAAAAATTATTGCTATTCAAGGAAATTTTGACGAGGCGTTGGAAATGGTTCGTAAAATTTCTGATAATTACCCTATTACTTTAGTAAATTCAGTTAATCCGTACAGAATTGAGGGACAAAAAACCGGAGCATTTGAAATTTGTAATGCTTTGGGGCAAGCTCCTGATTATCACTTTATCCCTGTTGGAAATGCAGGTAATATTACTGCTTACTGGAAGGGTTACACCGAATGGCATAGATTGGGCAAAATTTCTAACTTACCAAAAATGATGGGGTTTGAAGCAGAAGGTGCAGCTGCAATTGTTAAGGGTGAAAGGATTTATAAACCTGAAACATTGGCAACTGCAATCCGTATTGGTAACCCTGCAAGCTGGGCTAAGGCTGAGGCTGCAAGAGATGAAAGTAATGGTATGATTAATTTTGTAACTGATGAAGAAATCGTTAAGGCGTACAAATTGATTGCTTCAACTGAGGGTGTATTTGCTGAGCCAGCTAGTGCAGCATCTGTTGCCGGTTTAATAAAGGTTAAGGATAAAGTTAAAGAAGGGTCTAAAATTGTATGTATTTTAACTGGAAATGGCTTAAAAGACCCTGATAATGCTATCAAATATTCAAATACCGATGTTAAAAAGACTGCCGCAGACATGACAGAAATTTTAAGAGCAATGGGTGTTTAATAAAAAACTAAAAGAGTATGCTTTTTACGCATTCTTTTAGTTTTATTTGAGTTACACTATATATAATTATCGTTGTATTCACAAATTATATCGTTCCAAAATTTTTTATGAATTGGTTTTAATTCTTTATCTATTTCTACTAAATGAGAGTAGTTTTTAATAAATGTTTCTAATGATGATATTAATCTTAGGTAGTATTTTAAAGAAGGAATAACTCCATTTAAAATAATTTGGCAGCCGTGCTTATTCTTAATATCGTTAACAATTTCTTTAATATTATCTTTATCTTCAGATTTTATTCCTTTAGTAGATAGTATATAATAACGAATAGGGTTATATTTAATAATTTTTTCTTTGGCAATTCTTACCATATTAGCATCTATTTCTTTTTCAAATTTTATTTCTATTGCTTCTTTTAATTCTTTATTATTTGAAAATATTTCAATATCACCAGAACTTTTTGACGTTTTATCACAGGTAGTGTGATGTCCTAAGTCTTTCAAATAACAATTTTCATATCTTCTTACATCTTGTAATAAGGATTGGTAGATTGCATAGAAAGCCAAAACAGGAAGTTTGGCTCCTCCAAAAACATGATAGTTTTGGAAAAAATGTTTTGAAAGCATATCTATAATATCTGTAATTTGAAGTTTATCGGGATGTGTTAATTTAATGAATTCTATTTTGTGTTTTTTAGTTTCATTAATAACAGCGCATAATAAGTATGTAATTATATTTTCTGTTAGTGTTGGTTGGTTTTGAATAAAATCAATAATTTGCAAAAAAGATTTCTTTACAGACGGATTTTGAATATGCCCTTGATAGTCAAGAGTATAAGGGAATGGTTGTTCTAAAGAACGGGTTAGCCAACCACTCTCAGACATTGATGGTAGATTTAGTTCTTTTAATGTTGGTGTTATATATTTTGTGTCTATTGTTCTTCCAGAAAAACCATTTGTCATTTTTTCTTGGTGTAATCTGATATCTTGTGAAGGGACTATTAATTTATGTATCGCAAGTGTAAGCAATACAGTATAAACTCCTTTTTGAGTTGTAGAGTTTTTGGCAATAACATCAATATAAGATTTTAGTTCCTTGCTTAGTTTTATTTTATCCAACTTTAGCGAGCAAGCTTTGTTGTATAATTTCAGAAGTATTTCTTTGTGTTTGTTGTTTTTCATCTAAAAGTCCTTGTATTTTAATTTGGTGTGCGATTTCTTGGATTAATGGAATACATACAGAATTTCCAATTTGTTTATACGCTTCACCAATTATTGGTGATTTTTTGAATGAGCTTGGAAAGCCCATCAACTTATAACATTCATTTATTGTTAGTTTTCTAACTTCATCTATTTCTGGCAGATATACAAAAAATCTTCCAGAAGTTTCTTGTGACGGGATTGTTGGATGTACCCCGTCAACAGAATATATTCTGTTTGGTTGTCTATGAACTCTTGACAAATGTTCTGTATTTGGTCTAATTCCTTTTTTCCATATTCCCTTGTTTCGATACCCAACAAATAATAAACCAGAATCTTGCTTTCTAATATTTTTTAGGAGCGTATATTCATTTTTTGGAAGATATTCTACATTTTGAATATCTCTATCTAAAATAGTTCTTAATTTTGGTGGATTTAAATTGTAATGTATTTTATTGAAATTAAAATGGCCATATCTGGCTGCGACGATAATTAATCGTTCCCTATTTTGAGGAACCCCAAAATCTCTAGCATTTAATATTTTAAATTGTGTATTATAGCCTAAATCTTCAAGACTTTCTATTATTACTTTAAAAGTATTACCATTATCATGATATATTAGGTGCTTTACGTTTTCTAAAACAACAACTTTGGGTTGCTTTACTTTAACAATATTACATATATTAAAAAATAGTGTACCTCGAGTATCCTCAAAACCTTTTCTAAGTCCACATATGCTAAAAGGTTGGCATGGAAAACCGCCTGTCAAAACATCAAAATTAGGAATTTCTTCTGGGTTTATTTTGGTTATATCACCATAAGGAAGTTCTTTATAGTTTTTCAAATAAACTTCTTGACAATGTTTGTTAATCTCTGAAGAAAATACACATTTAAATTTCTCATTATTGAAAGCAATACGAAAGCCACCAATACCTGCAAATAAATCAATAAAAGTTGCAATATAATCTTTTTCTTGTCCCATATAGATAATATTACAATAAAAACTTCAATTTACCAATATTTTAATAAATTTGACATTTATTACTTTCCGCTTAAATCTTCTGTTATAATTCCGCCTGAACCTCTGTCGATTTCTCGTTTTATTGGTTTGTCGTTTTCATCATAATATGTTTTTACAGTACCACGTTCGACGATTTTTTCTATACGTTTTTCGTTTTCATCGTATTGCATGTAAGTTGTTATATTGCCAGGAAATGTCGTTACAACTTCTAGTTTTTTCTTGCCATTGTCGTGGTATTCAATGTCATATTCATTCTTTTTTGCAAGTACATTGTTTTCGTCGTAGACGGAATCGTATTTATAAACCATTCTTCCATCTTCATCATAACGATGTCCGATTTCAAAGTTTAAGTTTCTTGCAAAATCTAACCACAACTTTCCTTGTTTATTGTAACTCCTGAAAATTAACGCTCCATCTGGGCATTTTTCATAAACAGTTTTTCCAAATTCTTCATCTTTTTCAATAACCTGAGTGCCGTCAGGTTTTATGTAAGATGGTGTCATTGGGTCTTTTTCAGGTTTTTTTTCAAATGGGTTTACAAAAAAATTTTTGGTCATAGTATTAATATTTACGGCAAAAAATCTTGTATCTTTAATATAATCATACATTTATATGAAATTGTGTTATAATGCCGTTATGAAGAAGTTTATTTTATTGTGTTTAATATTCCCTTGTTTGTCTGTTTATGCAAGTGAGTTGACAGAGGATTACTTTGATATTGCTGCGGATTATGCAACGTATGGCAAGTATAATGAGGCAATGGTTTATGTTGATAAAATTCTTCAACTTGAACCGAACAATATTGATGCAAAAGATTTAAAAAATACCCTTGTTAGGGTTACAAATAGCAATGCAAAATCTTATTTGACTTATAATGACAAAAATATTCAGCAAGCTCAACAGTACAAAAAATCAGGAGATAAAACAAAACAACTTTCTACTTTAGCTTCTGCTACAGGTGATTTTTGGTCAATGTTTATTCTTGCTCAAACTTACAGAGAAAATGGAGATTATAAAAACGCAATAAATTATTTCCAAAAAGCAAATTCTTTAAAGCCGGATTATTCCCAGAGTTACTTGGGTTTGGCGCAATGCTATTCTGCGATGATGGATTATAAAAATGCGATAAATTATTTAAACAAATATATTGGATATAATCCAAATTCGGATGTGGCTTATGCGTTGCGTGCAGATGCAAATATGAATATGAATTATTTGGCAGAGGCAGATGAGGATATTAGGCATGCTCTTGATATAGAAGAAAATATTTCGTATTTATTGATAGAGGCAAAGATTTTGTACTACAAAGGCAGTTATGATGATGCGAGGGATAAATTAAATCTTTTATCACGTAATATTCAGACATCTGAGGTGTACAAGTTTTTAGGTTTATGTGACTATGCTCAGGGGAATTTAACAAGTGCGCTTTTGAATATTGATAAAGCAATCATACTCTCTGACGACGACAAAACGTTAAATTCGACGTATAATGATATAAAATCAATATTGGATAAACAATCAAAATGACACAAAGATACAGATATAAAAAAAGAAAAGTTATAAAAAAGGAATCAGTTATGACAAAATTTAAAAACTGGTCAATTTCTATTTTGCTTGCAGGCGCAATGCTATTTGGATTGCAAAGCTATAGTAGTACGGCAAGTTTAAAGTTTGCACAAGTTAGCGATGCTCATTTTTATACAGGTGCAAATAATACAACTTATAAAATGGTTGGAGAATCTCCAAAACTTTTGGATGATGTGATTGAACAGATTAATGAAACTCCAAATGTATCTTTTGTTATGTTTACGGGAGATCAAATTGACAAACCATTTGAAAAAGAGTTGAGCGCATTTTTGCCACATACTGAAAAATTGAATGTTCCGTGGTATTTTGCTTTTGGCAACCATGACACAATGTATGGTGGCTACTTAACTCCAAGAGTTTACATGGATTTGGTAAACAATTATAATAAAAACTATAAGTTTGAAAAATCTTATTATTCTTTTGTGCCACAAAAAGGTTATAAAGCTATAGTTTTGGATACTATCATACGAGATAGACTTACTACAAACGGAAAACTTGGTGATGAACAGTTGCAATGGTTGGATAATGAACTTGCCAATTCTAAAAAGGATACTGTTTTGATTTTTATGCACGTACCTATTTTAGAGCCGTTTAATAGTCCAAATCATAGATTGTTGGATGCTGACAAGGCAGAAGAAATCCTTAATAAATATAATAATCCGATTGCGGTTTTTCAAGGTCATTATCATGGCGCAAAAATTACCCAGAAAGATAATATTTTGTATGTAAGTTGTCCTTCAATGGTTACTTATCCGAACGCTTTTAGGATGATAACTGTGACAAATTATAGAAACAAAGTAGTTTTTAATATTCAGAATAAAGAAACTAATTTGAAAAATGTTCAAAAACTTGCAAAACTTTTGGTTTTTGGAATAACAATATATTCTGGTGAAGCAAAAGACCAAAATGCAACAATTACAATAGAGAAGAAATAAGAGGATTAAGATATGGGTGAATTTAGCGTAAAATTCAGAGGTGTAAGAGGAAGTTATCCGATAGCGAGCAAGGATTTTTTGCAATATGGTGGAAATACTTCTTGTGTTGAGGTCAATGTGAATGGGAATTTGATTATTCTTGATGCCGGCACTGGGTTGATTAATGTTGGAAATGAACTTTTGGGTAAATATATTGCGTCAGGAATTAAGGCATCCGATAGAACTCCAATGAAAGCAACGGTTTTGATTTCTCATATTCATCAGGATCACTTGCAAGGTTTTACATTCTTTAGACCATTACATGTTCCGTCATCACAGATTAATGTTTTTGGAAATGTTAATTATAATGAGAGTTTGGCGGATGAATTATCTGAACTTCTTTTTGGTAAATCTTTTCCACTTGATTTAGGTGATATTGCAGGAAATCTGAATATAAAAGATATTAATGAAACAGAAGGAATTATTTTAAGACATGGTGAACCGCCGATTATCAAAAGAATTGAAAATGAAAATGATGCCAAAGTTGAGGGTGATGATGTCTTAATTACATGTTATCGTTCTTATGCGCATCCGCAAGAAGGGGTTTTGATTTTTAAAATATCTTATAAAGATAAATCTCTTGTTTATGCTACAGATAAGGAAAGTTATCCGGGAGGCGATAAAAAATTGGCTAATTTCGCTCGTGGGTGTAATTTGTTAATTCATGATGCACAATATACAACAGAAGATTATTTAGATGCTTTCACTCCAAAACAGGGTTATGGACATTCAACATTTGATATGGCTTTGGAAGCGAAAAATCAAACAGGTGCTGAAAAATTAGTTTTCTTTCATTTTGATCCTGATTATGATGACAATAAATTAAATTCCATTAAAGAACATTATAAAGATGATAATGTAATCCTTGCACAAGAAGGATTGGAAATAGAATTATAAAGAAAGTGAAAAATTTTTTATTAATAGCATTAATATTCTTGAGTTTTATCACTTCTGGTTATAAAAAACCGGATGTGTATGTGATTGATGCGACAAAAAACGCTTTCCTTCATAATAATATGGGATTGAGATATATGGAGGAACATTGTTATTACGCAGCTATTCAGGAGTTTAAAATTGCGATTAGCTTAAACCCGAACACACAAGCCACTGCTGTTTATTATAAAAATATTGGAGATGCTTATATGGCGATTGGTTATCCTGATATGGCAAAACAACCTTATGAGGATGCGGTTAGACAGTATAGCTTAAATTTGCAGTATTATCAAAATTTGGCTCAATGTTATAAAAAATTGGGGTTAGTAAATTCTAAAATTGCTGAGTATAGCAAGGGTGGTAATGCTTTAAATAAGGTTATGTTGGGTGTTTTGTATATAGAAAACGGTAATATCAAACGTGGCATAACTGTTTTGGATGAATTTACCGCATCAGAACCGGATTTGCTTATTACACCTGCGGTTAAACAATATGTAAAAGAAAATGTTAACAAGATGAATAAGATTTAGCAATTTTTAATTCATCCTCTTTTGTCATCTTTGGATTTTGGAGTTTTGCTTTCAAAACTTCATCAAATATTTCTTGATATTGAGGAGATGGAGAAATTCCAAGATTTTGCAAATCTTTTCCGTTAATTGAAATCTTGATGTTACGTAAATTATCTAAATAATGTTTGGCACCTTTTTGGTCTTTTAAAATTGCGTATAACAAAATTGTTTCAATTTTGGCGTTTTCAAAAGTTTTGTATAGTTCAAAATCAGAATTTAAGATATTTTGTGGAACATCATCAAGGATTTTTTGTTCAATTTTAGTTAGAGGTAACCTTGACAAATCTTTTAAAACTCCAACATAAATTAACCAAATATGTTCGTCATTGCGAGGAGTGTTAGCGACGTGGCAATCCATGTCAAGACAATACTTTTCAATCAATTCTTCAATATTTATTGACGAAATTTCAACATCATTTGGAGTAACAAGTTTGTAGATTTTTTCGTTGATAAATTTTTCAAAAGTGCGTTGTTTTTTATATTCCTTTGTAATATTTGAAAGAGCTGCATTAAATGTTTCTATCAACTCCTTTTTTATTCTCTTATAACTCATATCATAATTGATGTTTTTCAAGTATTCATCTTGTAATTTTTTTGTATGTTCTTCAAGTTCAAAATTAAATCGCATTGCGAATTTCAACCCTCTGATAATTCTCGTCGGGTCGTCAATAAAACTGTTGTCGTGTAGAACTCTCAGTTTTTTGTTTTTTAAATCTTTTAGTCCCCCGACATAGTCAACAATCTCTCCGGTCGTAATGGATTTAGCAAGTGCATTTATTGTAAAATCACGGCGTAGAACATCTTCTTTTAAAGAACAACCAATTTTCTCCACAACCGGAAGATGACCTTTTTTAGGATAGGTTTCAGATCTGGTTGAGGCAAAATCAACTATGACATTGTTTAGTTCTTCTGAAACATTATGTCCACTCCCTGTAGAAGGAACGAAATCGGCAATTTCTCGGTGTGGTGAAGACGGTATTTTTACTCTCACAGTTCCAAAATCAGGATTTATCTGAATAACTTCCCCAAATTTAGAACAATATTCAATCGCGTTTCCAACATAGGTTATATCTATATCAATAGATTGCTTGTTGAGTAATTCATCTCTTACAACTCCGCCGATATAGAAAAGTTTGTTGGAAGTATCGTTTATATTGATGATGTTCATAATTGCTATTTTAGCGTAAAATGTTATAAAATGGAATAGTTTGTGCAAAGTGAAAAGGAGAATACATGTTACAAGAGGCTTCACGTGCAATAAATTCAGCATTCAATAACAGTTTTATAAAAAAATTAAGCCAATATCTTCACGATTGTGTGAGGGAAGAAGTTAAAAGTTCGACTTTTAGAAATTTGAAAGGCGATAAGGATAACAAGTGGATTTTTTTGAAGGGTGAGGAACAATTATTTTCAACCGGTGCAGAATTTATTCCATTGGAAGGTAGCAATCCTAAATTAACTGAATTGATGATACAAAGTGATTTGGGACAAAAAGATAAATATTTGATTTATGGATATTTATTTTTGGTTGGTAAAAGTTCTAAAAGTAAACGCCAAAATGAATTTTTGACACCTCTTTTGTATATGCCGTGTAAATTGGAGCGTAATGGTGTTAATATAAATTGTTTTCCTTTAGATGAGGTTTTGTCGCTTAATACAGGTGCGCTTGCAGCTCTTATGCGCAAAAACGATGATGAAGATGAAGTTGACTTGTTGTTAGAAGGAATTTTGGATGTAGTGCCGGATTTGCCTATTACGCAAGAAAAATTGGATATCTTTTTAACGACTTTGAAATCGCTTGTTCCTGAAATCGAAATTGCAACAAATGTTGATGATTACAAGGAAGACGATAATGTTTCTAAGTCAAAAGATTTTTATAAAGAAAAAATTGATGGTGAAAATGTAGAAGATATCATTGAGGAAGAAGAAACTGAACAGGCTAAACAAAAAGTTAAGTTGGAAAAAATTGCAGTAACTCCGCAAAGTGCAATAATTTTGACAAAACGACCTTCTGTAACGGCTGGTGTTTTGCACGAATTAACGCAAATTGCCGAAAAACCTTCAGGAATTTATAGAGAAACTGCTTTGAGTATTATTAACGAGGAATATTCACAAAGCAAAGAAAAATCAGTTCCAATGAAGGATATGAATAAAATTACTGATTTTTACCCGATTACGCCTCTATCATTGAGTGATAGCCAATTACAAGTTGTAAAAAATATTGATAACAGTAAATTCGTTGCAGTACAAGGACCTCCGGGAACAGGTAAGTCACAAACTATTGTAAACCTTGTTGCGCATCTTGTTGCGAATGGTAAAACTGTTCTTGTCGCATCCCGTATGGACAAAGCGGTTGATGTTGTTGCTGAAAGATTAAACGATTTAGGCGCAAGTCATATGGCACTGAGAGCTGGTCGTTTGAATTATCAAAGACAGTTGAGCGAAGAATTAAACAACTTGCTTGCCCAAAACAATTCAGATCTTGATGACGATATAGAAGATATTCTTCTTGTTGATACAAAAGATATGAAAGACCATCTTGATATGCTTAAAAATATGGAAAACAAGTCTGAAACCATAATTAAGCTTGAAAAAAACTGGCATGACAAATTGGAAGAAGTTGAAGAACAAGAAAAAATCTTAGGTAAAAAAGAATATATCAAAAAAACTCTTAAAAAAGGTGAGATAGATATGGTTGCAGGCATTATAAAGGTGCTTGAACACAATATGGAAAAAGCAGGATTTATTTCCAAAATCGCTAATTTTACAAGCTTAGGGCAATTAAAGAAAATTCTCAACCTAAAAGATTTTGACGTAAATTATGAAACAATCGGAAAACTTAAGCAAGAGTTGGAATTTGCCAATATGGAATGGTCTTTGAGAAAAATTGAGGCAGATATTCAAAAAACAGGAAACCTTCACATGTTAGCAGAACAAATCAGAACTATGAAACGTAAGCAAAAATCACTTGCGACAAATATTCTGAAAAATAAACGTCGTGAAGCTTTAAAAGAACTTCTTCGGGATGAAAATAAACGCAGAAGATTAAAAGTTCACGCAAAATCACTTGTGGCAAATAGAAAACGTTTACAAACCAATATACTAGAAGAAGAAGATTTCAGACCGCTTTTGGAAGCTTTCCCTTGTTGGTGTGTAACAACTTATGCCGTATCGGACTCACTTCCGCTAAAACCCGGAATGTTTGATGTAGCTATTATTGATGAGGCATCTCAATGTGATATCGCAAGCTGTTTCCCGATTTTGTTTAGAGCAAAACGTGCAGTAATCGTGGGTGACGATAAACAACTTCCACATCTTTCATTCCTTGAAAAAGCAAAAGAACAATCATTTTTGAGCCAATATGGAATTCCGGACAAATATCAATTGATGTGGAGATTTAGAACTAATTCAATGTTTGATTTGGCGGATTATTATTCAATGAACTCTGTTATGTTAGATGAACATTTTAGAAGTTTGCCGCCGATTATCAATTTTTCAAACCACGAGTTTTACAACGACAGAATACGTGTAATGAGAAAAGATAAGCCGGATGAAAATGTGCTTGAACTCGTTGAAGTTGTTGATGGAAAAGTTGATTTTGATGCAACACGAAATCTTCCTGAAATTGAGGCATTAGTAAAAAGATTACACGAGATAATTATTGAAGATGAACGTAAAAATCCTGATAATCCTGTTACTGTAGGAATTATTTCTCCATTCAGAGCGCAGGTTGAGCAGTTAAAAGTTTCTGTTTCAAAAGTTTTGTCAGATTATATGATTAAAAAACACCAGATTGAAATTGGTACTGCACACACGTTTCAAGGGGATGAACGTGATATTATGATGATTTCATGGGCGGTTGCGGACAATAGCTATACGCAAAGTTTAATGTTTATGCAAAAAGCGAATTTGTTTAATGTTGCAATTACTCGTGGTAGAAATAAGGTTATAAATTTTGTTTCAAGAAATCCAAGAGAGTTACCTGACGGACATTTTAGGAACTATGTTTCTTATATGCAAAACTATCAAGATAAGAAACAAGCAGTTTTGTCGGGTGAAATTGATGAAAACATTTACAAAAACTCGCTAGAAAGAGAAGTTGCAGACAAAATCCGTGAACTTGATCATAGAGTAGTTGCAGGTGCGGAAATTGCCGGTTTGAGTGCGGATTTGTTGGTTGATGACAAGTTTGTAATAGAAATTGATGGTGTTGATGATAAAACAAAATCCCATATTTCAAATATGAAAAAACAAGCTATCATTGAACGTTCAGGATTTAAGGTAAAAAGAATAACATTCAGAGAATGGCAATATTCACCGAAAGCCTGTCTTGATAGAGTTTTGATAGAGGATTAATACATGAATTTTAAAGACAAATTTTATAAAATTATCAATACAAAAATTTTTAATTACTGCAGTAATATAGGGTTAGTATATTTTTATATATTTCTTGCACTGCTGATAATAGCCGTATGTTTTATTAAATATATGAATGTATTAGGTTGGTTTTACCTAATTTTTATATCATATGTATTAATCCCAATGTCAATATTATTAGTTGTTATTATTCCTATTATATTATTAATTGAAACAATTCTGAAAGAGGATAAAAAAGAAAATTTGCAAATACTCAAGCCAAGTAAAGTTATGCATAAATGTTTAGGATTTATAATATATTTAATGATTTTTGTAGTAAATATTTTTATGTTTTTCGCAATGGTGCTAATTAAAATGAAAATTAAATAGGGAACGCCCAAACCTCCGAAAGCCACACACCCTTGTATTGTGATAATAAGGGGCAGGAAGGAGGAAATATGAGTAGGGAACTAATTAAAAAAGTCCTACGAGTGATAGGACTTTTAATAACATTAATTTCTGAAATTATCTAGGGTGTGATAAAGTCGGTTAGGTTCTAGCACAACCTAGTCGGCTTCCCTATATTCTTATTATAACTTATTTTTTCAAAATTTCAACCCCATGTCCGAATTAAAAAGATAAGATAGGTAATAAGGCGATAGGATTGAGTGTTTAAGTTTAAGTGAAAAGTGAGAAGTGAAACGTGAATAGACCTTATCGATAAAGATATTTTCTTTCATATTACCAACACATATAGTAATGACATGAAATATCTCCTTCCCTTGTAAGGGAAGGTTGGGATGGGTGCTATCCCGTAGGGAAAAGTTTTTCTTTTCTCTTAAAAATTACTTACTACTTTTTTCTTTGCAAGAATGTTTTCCATCCCAACTCAAATCTTTACAATGCAAATAATCCATATTTTCGTTATAAATTACCCACGCTGCACAAGCATATCCATTTTGTTGAATACAGTTTTTTGTAAATTTTTGATCTTCATTTTTCTCTTCTAATGCTTTTGCACCCGCAGGAACAATTTTTTCAGGGCTTATATAAAAATAAAAGAAATCTCTCCCTAATTGGTTTGGTCCTTTAAATCCGTTTATATCAACATAAATTTGAGCATATAAATAATTTCCTTCATTTCCTCCCCACATAGCACTTTTATTAAACATAATCAAAGTACCATCAGTTAGAACGGCTCTTGATCTATCAGTAGTGTCATCTTCCCATTTACTATAACCGTTACCAGTTACACTTTTATAAGTAACATTAGGGAAACACCCCTTATTTCTTCCACAAGTTTTTTGATATTTTAGATATTTTCCAAATTTTTCCATCATTTCCAAATCATCACCTGCCTGAAGAGTATCACTTCCGCCTTCATCATTAAGAATACTTACATAAGCTTGTGAAACTAGCGAATAACATTTTTTTAGTTTAGTTACAGTTGCTTTTTCTTGATAATTTTGTATTAACGATGGCATTGTCATTGCTGCAACTACACCGATAATGCCGAGTGTGATTAATACCTCTGCAAGAGTGAAAGCTGCTTTTTTAAGTGAATGGTGAGATGTGAATAGTGAATAGACCTTATCTATAAAACTATTTTGGTTCATATCACCAATACTTGTTCTATTACCCTTCCTCCATTGGATAGAGGATTTTCCCCTGTAACAGACTTTGCCTCTACGCATCTTCGCATCCAGGCATTCTAATTCTTTACATCTTTTTTTTATAAATCTCATATTTTACTCCTGTTTGTCACTACTAGCGACAGTCGCTAGTAGCAACATAGCATAAAATATATTTATGTGCAACGATTTTAAGAAAGATTTAGGTATAAATATACGCAAAATTAGGCAGCAAAAAAAGATGACACAAGAGGATTTGTCACTTGAATCAACTGTTTCCCGCTCTCATATTGCGATGATTGAGGCTGGGAAACGTGATATTACAATTAGTGCCTTGTTCAAAATTTCTCGTGCATTAAATTCCAACATGCAACAAATTTTTGATTTTGATGATGTTGAAAAATACAAATTTAATATTGAAAAATTCTACGAATAATCTATACTTGAACACGAATTAAGCTATTGACTTTATTGCCGTCTTGTTCAATTAATTTAATCGCTTTTTGCATATTTTCTTCTTTTACAAGTTCGGTAATAACAGTGATATCAGCCGTATTGTCCTCAGAAACGCAACGTTGAACGATACTTGCAAGGCTTATGTCATGATTTGCGCAAATGGTTCCGATTTTGCCTATTACACCCTTGTTATTCTTTGCATTAATTGAAATGTAATATTTGTTAATTGTTTGCGAAATATTTTTCATTTGCGCATTTTGAGAGTGTTTACATCTCATCATCGGCAAAATGTAATCAGATTTCCCTATTTCAGCAGCGATTGCGAGAATATCTCCTACAACTGAACTTGCGGTTGGAAATTCTCCTGCTCCTGGTCCGGAAAGGGTTATGTTGCCTACCGGATGACCGCTTAATGATACTGCATTAGTTACATAATCAATATGTGCCAAAGTTGATTTTTTTGAAACCAACATTGGATGAACTCTAACATCTGCCAAACCATTTTCGTCTAAATAAGCAGATGCGATAAGCTTAATCTTATATCCTAAATCGTTTGCTGCGTGCATATCTTGCGCACGAATTTTAGTAATTCCTTCACGATAAACATTTTCGATTTTAATTCTTTGTTGGAACGTAATTGATGCAAGAGTGGCGATTTTGTACGCAGCATCAAAACCTTCCACATCTCCTGTAGGGTCTGCTTCTGCATAACCGAGTTCTTGCGCCTCTTTCAAGACACTTTCATAAGATGCACCCTGCACATCCATTTTGGTTAAAATGTAATTTGTTGTGCCATTTACGATTGCCTCAATTCGGTTAATTTTATTTCCTGCGAGAATTGTCTTAATTGGCATTATAATTGGAATTCCGCCGGCAATTGCAGCTTCATATAAAATAACTTTGTTATTTTCTTCTGCAATCTTAAACAGTTCCTCACCACGTTTTGCAAGAAGTTCTTTATTTGCAGTAACAATATGTTTTCCATTTCTTATTGCTGTTGCAATTAAGTCAAATGCAGGTTCCAAACCTCCGACAAGTTCTGCCACAATATCAATTTCTGGATCATTAACGATTTTATAAGCATCATCAGTGATTATAGAATTGTCTAAACCTTCTATATCACGTTTTTTGTTGATATTGCGAACTGCAATTGCTTTAACTTCAATATTGTCAAAAGACGTTAAAGTCTTAAAAACTCCTGAACCGACTGTTCCAAGTCCAATTAATCCGATTTTAATTTTCTTATCCATAAAAAAAATGATAGCATAAAATCGAATTTTTGGGCAATATTTTAATTTTGAAAATTATTACTTAATGATAGTTTTTGCAGTTTTGCTAACTTCACCGTTAGAAACATCAATTGTAACTTCTTTAGCGTATCCGTTTGTACCATAAGTTGTTATTACAGAATGGATTTCATCTGGATGAGCTTTTTGATTTACAAGAGTTTTATTTACAACTTTTTTGCCATTTCTGCTAAATAGATTGTAATTTGCAACATACCATTGAGTTGGGATAAATTCTCCTTTTTTGTAAGTAATGTCAAGAACACGTTCTGGTTTTGCTGCGGTTGCCGGAATTTCTATAATTCTGTTAAGAGTATTTCCGTTGTTAGAAAAAGTTTCCGTTGCAAGATTTCTAACTAAAGTTTGAGGTTTAAATCCTATTTTCATAACAAAAAATCCTTTCAATAATTATGGGGTAGTGTATATTATACACTTAATATAATCCCATAAATTTTTATTGTAAAGGTTTTTTGTTATTTAATAATAATTTTTTTGATAGCATCTACAATTTTTTCAATAATAGATTTTTCTTCAGGCATTTCAGGCTCTTTGTCGAATGTAAAAATATCGCCTTTGTTGTCTTTCAAGAAAATGCTTTCATCCAAATATTTTCTTTCCTGTTTTTCTTGTTTTTCCCCTTGAGCCATGTAACCTAAGTTACCGCCGCCGCCGTCATTTTGCATAGATGCTGCCGCTTTGATAACAGGTTTTGCACTCAAAACATTTACATCGAATGACATTTTTTTCACCTTTAACTTACGATTTTTGTTTCGTAAACCCCATTTGTTCCCTTACTTATATAAAGTATTTTTCATGAAGAAATGTTACAATTTTGAGCGAAATATTAAGAAAATTTTACATCTTAATTTAATATTACACTTTGACATTTAAAACCGATTTCAAACAAATCACGTTTTCTGATTGCTGCCGAAATATCAGGCTTTTCGGTTCCGGTTATTAATATAATTTTTGCAATGTTATTTTTGAAATCAAAGTCAATTTTTATATCTTCAATAAGCTTTTTGTGATCTTTATCTAAGCCGTCTGCCAATTTTAAAATTCCGCCCAAGCGTTTAACGATTTTTCTTTCACTTTTTTCAAGTGTATTGTAATATTCATGCTCATTTTTATCCGGCAAACTTCCTCGGTGATATCTAGCAATGCAGGCAATAATCTTAGTTTCGGTATAATTAAAACCTTCAAGCCCGTTTTCAATAATCAACCTCATTGAATGTTTGTTATGCCCTTTTTCTTCCACAAAATAGCCAATGTCGTGCAAAAGAGCGGCTGCTTTCAAATATTCCCTTTCCTTTTCCTTCATTGAAAAAAGCTTTTTATCTGCATTATCAAAAAGCATCATTGATAATCTGCGCACTTCTTTGGCGTGTTCAGGGTTGGTAGAATATTTATTAAGCATTTCTTCCACAGTAAATTTCATAATTCGGATTAATTTTAACAAAAAAATGGATTACGTTCAATGTTTTTGATATGATAATTTTGGTTATGGAAAACAATAATTTTACAAACATGGATTTTGAAATGCCTTCTGAAGTTTTGGATAAAATTCAGGAGAATATACAGGATATTATCAAAAGCTTTGATATTCCTGATGATAACAAAATGGATGTTATAAAAAAAATCAACTTTATGTACACTCAAACAAAGCACTTGTCTGAAACGGATGCACTCACAAGATTAAGTAATCGCAGATGTTTTGAGAGTAATTTTGATAGAGAATTTGCACGTTCAAAACGTTATGGCAATAATTTGAGTGTGGCGGTTGTAGATATTGACTTTTTCAAAAAAATCAACGATACTTATGGGCATCTTTGCGGGGACTATGTCTTGCGGGAAGTTGCGTACAATATGATTAATAACTTTAGGCAAACTGATTACGTTTTCAGATATGGTGGAGAAGAATTTGTTGTGATTTTGACAGAAACAGATATTGAAAGCGCAAAAATTCCTCTTGAAAGACTTCGCTTGCTAATAGAAAGCCAAAAATATTCTTTTCAAGGACAAGATATAAAAGTTACGGTGAGTATAGGACTTTCTTCTAATACAGAAACCCAATCGGCATGGGAAATGTTTGAAAAAGCGGATAAGGCTCTATATGAGGCAAAAAATAATGGTCGTAACACAATTAGGTCTGTTGTATAATAGATTTGTAGTGTAAAATAAAGTAGGATGAAGTTATGGTAAAAAATATTTGTAAATTATTAATAATGGTTTTTCTTTTGACAGGTGTTGTTTCTGCTGAGGAGTACACACAGGTTCACGCAGAACATATTTTGGTAAGAACTGCTGCGGAAGCTCAACAAATTAAACGTGAAATAGATAACGGAGCAAGTTTTGAAGCTTACGCACGAGCATATTCATTATGTCCATCAGGTAGAAACGGTGGGGATTTAGGATATTTCGGGCATGGTCAAATGGTAAAAGAATTTGAAAAGGCAGCCTTTGCTACTCCGGTTGGTGAAGTATCAAAACCGGTTTATACTCAATTTGGCTGGCATTTAATAAAAGTCCTAGATAAAGAATAGGGGGTTATTTTCTTTAGAAGCCTAGATGCAAAGAGGTATAGATGCGAAGTCTGTATCCTGGAAGCCAATAAGGCGATAAAGGCGTATAGTGAAAAGTCCGTATCGGTAAAGTTGTTACCTTCTCTCGCATGCGTAACTCGTTTCACTCGAACGCTTGCTCTCTCTCCCAAGAGAGAGGAATTTTTATCAACGCATGTCATTGCGCACTTGTTGCGCAATCTTATTTAATAATGAATGAGTTATGTAGGTCGGATTTACTAATCCGACAATGTACCTGTCATTACGAGGAGCGAAGCGACGTAGTAATCTCATTCATGCAGAAAAATATAATGGGATTGCGACGTTCCGTTACACTCCACTCGCAATGACAGAAAATCTTCCCTTTCCTAATGAGGAAAGGGCTAGGGGGCTATACAGTAATGGAAGTTGCGTTGCTCTTTATTCGCAGTGATATGAAATAAAAATTTTCCGCCCTTGTGAGGGAGGATGTAAGGTGGGTGCTGATTTTTAACTATTTTTTACTAAGAATGAAAATTTAACTTATCCCAATTATTAAGAAATGTAAAAATGAGTTTAAAATAGCCTCAAACCCTGTCATAATGCCTCTATGCTATGCTATGCTATGCTGCGTGGCGCACTGTGTTAATTATTTCAGGGGTTATGTTTTTATAAAAGAGTAAGGGAAAATCGATTTAAACTTTAAAAGGGAAAAAATTTAAGGAATAGGAGAATTTATTATGTTTAATGTTGCAAAAATTATTGGTCGTGGAGCTAAAAGCGCTTGTCATGTTTTAACTAAAGAAGTTAACCCAAATACTACTGTACAATTATTTCGTAACCCAAAGAATAATTCATTGTTAGTCAAAACTGTTAATAAACAAGGTATGGTTTCTTGTTATGGATACAAAGCTTCTCCAAGAACAGATGCTATTATAAAGTCTTTTGGAGAACAAACTTTAAAGCAGTATCCTGAGCATCTCCCTATGTCATACGCACCAGATAAGATTGTTGATATTTGTAAATTTGAAGGTACAAACTTATTTATGGATGTTATTAAAAATGGAAAATCTACCAGATTTGATGATTTTTTTGGTAGTTGGTTAAAAGGAGCAACCCAAAAACAAACAACAGCAGAAGCGGTTCAAAAGCGTTGTATTATTGCTTAATATAATTGTGAGTTGGGCAATTCAACCTACCCAGACGACGAAAGTATTAATAAAAAAAGACCGAAAAATCAAATTCGGTCTTTTTTATGTTTTAAATTATCTTTATCCTAACCACCAATTCTCAAAGGTTCGTTTTGCCCTTGTGGAGCTTGTTGTGGCGGTTGGTTGTTATTCATTTTTTCTTGAAGTTTTGCTTGTTTCTTTTGCAATGCCATCATTTTTTTCATTGCTCTTGCTTCGCCTGTCGGTTTGTTGAAGTTTTCAGGGTTAATTGTAATCATTTTTTCCCAACATCCAGGAACATTTGATTTTTCTCCGCAAATGCAGTTTCTCCATGTTTGACCTGATTGTTTGTCAAGCAAAATTGTTACGTTGTTATTACCTGAAATTACTTCATATCTGTTTTCTGGTTCTTGTGTTGCAACTTCTACAACCAACAAGATTAAAACAATAATTAATAGTGCATTTAAGATTTTATCTTTCATAATTTCTCTCCTATAATTTTAAACTGTGTTTATTATACACGTAAATTCAACTATAGGCAAGAGTTCAAAAAAGAATTTTTTTATTATTTATATAACGCATGCTTCAAAAACTGACAAATTAATTTATAACCGGCATGTGTTGCTTTACTTTTTCTCAAAGAGTTTAACATCATAAAATCATGGATTGTGTTGTTAATTCTTACACAAGCGACATCAACATCTGCCTCAACAAGTTTTTGCGCATATTCTTCACCCTCATCTCGCAAAACATCGTTTTCTGCCGTAATAATCAATGTAGGTGGCAAGCCTTTCAAATCATCAATTTCAGCTCTCAATGGTGATACAAAAATATCTTTTTTCTCATCCTTATTGGAAATATAAGCATCAAAAAAATATTCCATAGCTTTTTTGCTTAACCACGGTCCATCTTTATATTCTCCGTAAGATTTTGTGTTCATTCCGATATCACATACGGGATAAATTAACCCCTGAAAACATAGTTTCATATCACTTTCATAATTCAACTTAATCGCTGTCGCAGTCGCTAAATTCCCCCCTGCGCTATCTCCAATAATGGCTATTTTTTTAGGATTAATCCCATAATCATTTCCATTTTCTCCAAAATATTTAATCGTTTCATAAATCTGGTTTAGAGCTATAGGATATTTAAACTCAGGTGATCTCGGGTAATTGATAAATGCAACGGCGCATTTGGCATGCTTTGCAATTGTTTTAATCGTCATGTCATAAATGTCTGCATCGCCCATAACCCAACCGCCACCGTGACAGTAAATAACAAGTGGCAAAATTTCTGTTTTATATTCTTCCGGTTTAACAAGTCTTACACTAATATCGCCAACCGTAGGACTGAAAATTGAAATGTCTTCTATAAAGCCTTCTAAATTTTCATAATCTTTTTCTTGCACTTCTGCAAGAAATCTTCTTGCATCATCAGCCTCCATCTCATAAATAGGTGTTTCGACTTCTAAATTATCAATGAAATTTTTTACAATATTGTCAAGATGAATATTTTTCATATTACGAAATCCTTTCTAAAAAAAATAGTTTATACCTTTTATATTTTTTTCAGAAAACAAAAAATTTCATTGCCTCAATGTCTATATTTGTACTATAATGATTTCGGAAAAATAAATAGCGGTATCGTCTAGTGGTTAGGACGAGAGATTCTCATTCTCTAAACAGGGGTTCAATTCCCCTTACCGCCGCCATACAATCTAATATAATTGTTTGATTTTTAATATTTTTGGTATGTTGGCGGCAGTGAAATTGAACCAATAATTTTTTGACGAAAAAATTATTGGGTTAGCTCTGCATACATATTCGTACGGTTCGAATTTCCTATTCTCACCTACGACTAAGTAAATTCCCCTTACCGCCGGAAACTTTCTTTTTAGCGCAAAAAGAAAGTTCCACAAAGAAAAAGCATCACTCAGATATTGGTCTTGGGTAAGAAAAAGTAATCAAAAAGAAAAAATTACTTAGATTTTTGACGAATTTTATCAATTTTTTTGAGTTTTTAGCGTAAAAAAGTTCTACTATTTTTTACGTCTTGTTTTTAGTTTTTGGGCATGTTCTTTGCGTTCTTTGTCTATAATTTCAAATCCGATTTTTTTGAGTATTTTTATTTTTTCATCAAAAAAATAGCCTTTTAAATTACCAATTTCATTAAATTTTGGTAAATGTATTTTATGTTTTTTAGTAAGTATCCAGGCATATTTTTCTTCTTCAGTGTAAGCTGTTCTTTCTTCAATAAGAGTATTTCTCATTTCTTGAATATAATCTATTTTATCTTTTACCGAATAGCCTTTTAAAAATTTTAATAATTCGTTTTCTCTTGTTTGTAAAATTTCTTTTTTTGCTTTTTTATATCTTTTATTTGATATAAAAGGGATAGTTTCTTCAATATTTTCGTAATTGTATAACTTCTTATCAATTATGTTACTCAAGTTTTCTGTATATGTATGTCTTAAATACATTCCGTTTACTCGTGCGGTTGTTTTTGGATTTAATAATGTGTTTATAACATGCGTCAATTCATGCATAAATATACTTAAATTTTTTATAGAAATTTTATTATTTTTTATAGGGATGTCAATGGTTTGTCCTACTATATTCCAATTTTTGCCGTATAGAAAGTCAGAATTTCCAACATCTTCTTTTTTATTTTTTGAAGATATAGGTCTTATTTGTATAACTTTTTTTTCTGGCAAAACTTCATCAATAGCTTTTTGAGCATCTGCAACAGAGATATAATTATCTTTAAGATTTTGTTCCAATCTACTAAATATCTGTTTGTTGTATTTAGAAATTAGTTTTTGCCTGTTTTTGATAGAACCTTTTGAAATATTATATGAAAATTTAACTGTGGAATTAACTATATTTTTCATATTTATTTCAAAATCTGTAAAAATAAAATTTTGCTATATAAAATGAAATAGGGGGCTATTAAGCCCCCCCCACAATGATTTCGTTTAGGTTTAAATTTTTATTAATAAAAATCGACTGTCTTTTTGTGCAACAACTTTATGTTGTTCTTCTTTTTTAAACATAAGCATTTCGTCTTTTTCAATTTTGAATTTTTCTGCATCAAAATGAAGTTCAATTTCGCCATCAATTACAATTACTGCTGTATTACATTTTGATGTATGTGTGTCAATGATTTCATCTTTTTTGATGGAAACGATTGATAAGCAGCTATCATCATGCTCCATCAAAATTTCTTTTTCAAAAGATTTGTCTGTTTTGCCGAGATCTTTTAATTTTAGTACGTTATAAAACATTTAGCCCTCCTTTTTAGGTGTTAAACCCATTTTAAAGAGGGATAAATTGTTTTGTATTCCACAGTTGGGGGAAATTTATTATTCAGTTTTAGCCTGTTTGGTTCTGATTAATAATACTAACGGAATAATTACAAATGCTGCAACCCCAAAATATCTAAATGTTTCGACATAACCCCATAAACTAGATTGCTGTAAAAGCTGGTTATAAACCATATTTTCTGCCATGTGAGTTGCACTTGCCAAATCTGTGCTTGTTGCAAAACTTGAAGCCATTGCTCCAATTTTTTGAACAAATGGGTCATTTGCAAAATTCAAATGTCCTACCATCATCATTTGATGAACCTGTGAAAATCTTGCAATCATTGTTGTTGCAACAGATGTTCCGATAGCCGCCCCAATGTTTTTAAGAAGGTTTTGAACACCTGCTGCATTAGTTTGTTCGTCATTTGTTAATGTACTGCATGACAAATTCATCATCGGAACCATCGCCATAATCATTCCCAAGCCGAATACAAAGTTTGGTAGGGCAATATCAACGAGTGCAATATTGGTATTGATTTCTCCAAACATTAATCCGCCGATACCAAGAATTATTAAACCTGCTATAATAAGAGGTTTTGTTCCGATTTTGGGGGTTAAAACTCCGCAAAGTATTGTTGCTAAAAGGCATCCGCCACCTCTTGGCACCATTGAAATACCACTTAAGAATGAAGTGTAGCCCATCAATCTTTGTAACATAGATGGAAGAATTGCTGCTGATGCCATCATTACGCCCATTAATACCATAAGAACTATTGTTCCGAAGAAAAAGTTTCCGTCTTTCATAATTGATAAATCAATAAGTGGTTTTTTCTTTTTGATTTGAATTGAGAAAAACGCAAGCATTGCCATCATAGATATTGCAAAGACTTTACAAATCCATGCCGCTGAGAACCAATCTGCATCATTACCTTTATCCAAAACGATTTGTAATGTTAAAAGCCAAATACACAGAAAGAAAAATCCTGAATAATCCATTGATACATTCTTCTGTTTTTTAGCATAATCAGGGTCAAATACAAGGCTTTTTGTTAAATGAAAAGCTGCAATTCCGAAAGGAACGTTGATGAAATATATAAAAGGCCATGACCATGTTTCTGTCAACCAACCGCCGAGAGCAGGTCCCATAATTGGAGCCATTACAACTCCCAACCCAAATACCGCCATTGCAGCAGAACGTTGTTCTTTGGGAAAGATTTCAAAAATAATAGCCTGAGATATCGGCATAATTCCGCCACCGCCAATACCTTGCAATATACGTGCAAAAAGTATCATTGGCATGGATGTTGAAAGTCCGCATAAAACAGATGCGATTGTGAATATTGTTATACTTAAAAGAAAATATGCTTTTCTGCCCATAAGTTTTGAAAAGAAATCAACTGCGGGAATTATTACACCACTTGCAACTAAATAACTTGTGATAATCCAAGTAGACTCATTGTGGCTAATAGAGAAACTTCCTGCCATATATGGTAGCGCTACATTGGAAATTGTTTCATCTAATGCGTACATAAACACAGAAATCATGACCGGTAGCATGACAATCCATGGGTTAATTTGTTTGTGGGTAATCTGCATATTTTCTCTCCATTTTTCTTAAAAAAGCATGCCCTTAGCTTATTGTAAGCGTTTCGTACAGTATATACTGGCATGCCCCTTGCTATTAAAGCTATTTATCATAAATCCTTTTAGTTATATTAAATAATGAAAATAAATATAACGCAAATTAAAAAGAATTATGAAGAAATTTAAACTCGGGTAACCTTGTCAAATAAAGATAAATCCAAAAATCAATCCTTCTAATCCTATCAATCTATTGCAAAGTAAACTAAAACTGATGTATTATATTAATACGAATAGATAAACGAGATTTGGAAAAATGAATGGTTAAGAAATCTTGAAATAGCTTGTGTAGTCAAACTTTTCAGGGTAGGGGTAGCCTACAGGGGTAAATTTCGCAGTGAAGGAGATTGGAAAAAATGCAAAACAATATTTTGGACAATAATAAGATTGTAAATCTTACACCATTGACATCTAAAAAATCAGTTTCGAATACAACAGTTCCAACTGAGTTGAGAAGTGTAAAAGAGCATGCTTTAGCTAGCAAGGTTGTAGTGATTAAAAAAGATGGAACAAGGGAAGATTATAATTTCCAGAAGATTGTTGATGCTGTTAAAAAATCTGCCGGAAGAGTTATGATATCACTTTCTGATGAAGATTTTAGTGATTTGGCTGAATATGTTGAAAGTGAACTTGCAAATCTAAACTCTAAAGAAGTTAACATTGCGCAAATGCACGATATTGTAGAAAGTGCATTGGAAGATGTAAGTCCTAAAATCGCAAGAAGCTACAGAAATTACCGTAACTATAAAAAGGATTTCGTTCATATGCTTGACAAAGTTTATCAAGAAAGCCAGAAAATTATGTACATCGGTGATAAAGAAAATTCTAATGCCGATTCTGCTCTTGTTTCAACAAAACGTTCTTTGATTTTTAATGAATTAAATAAAGAACTATATAAAAAGTTTTTCTTAAATGTTGAAGAACTTCAAGCAATTAATGACGGTTATATTTATATTCATGATATGTCTGCAAGACGTGACACAATGAACTGTTGTTTATTTGATGTTGCATCTGTCCTAAAAGGCGGATTTGAAATGGGTAACTTGTGGTACAATGAGCCAAAATCATTGAATGTTGCATTTGATGTAATCGGCGATATCACAATGGCAGCCGCAAGCCAACAATATGGTGGTTTTACATTACCTGAAGTTGATAAAATTCTTGCTCCTTACGCTCAAAAGACATACAATGAAAGCTATGCAAAATATATTGATATGGGAATTTCTCCTGAACAAGCTGAAATTCAAGCAACAAAAGATGTTGAAAAAGATTTCCATGATGGTTTTCAAGGTTGGGAATACAAATTTAACACAGTTGCTTCAAGCAGAGGAGATTATCCGTTTATTACAGTTAGTGCCGGTTTAGGTCAATCTAAGTTTGAAAAAATGGCAACAATTATCATGCTTAATGTAAGACGTGATGGTCAAGGTAAAAAATCTTGTAAGAAACCGGTTTTATTCCCTAAAATCGTATTCTTGTTTGATAAAAATCTTCACGGGGAAGGTAAACCATTAGAAGATGTATATAGAGCAGGTATTGAATGCTCCAAAAAAGCTATGTATCCAGATTGGTTGTCATTGACTGGTGAAGGTTACGTTGCTTCTATGTATAAACAATATGGAAAAGTTGTTTCTCCAATGGGTTGTAGAGCATTTCTTTCTCCTTGGTACGAAAGAGGCGGTATTCATAAAGCCGATGAGAATGATCAACCTGTTTTTGTTGGTAGATTTAACATTGGTGCAATTAGCTTACACTTACCTTTGATTTATGCAAAGGCTCAAAAAGAAAGCAAAAATTTCTATGAAGTTCTTGATTACTATATGGAATTAATCAGAAAAATTCATATCAGAACTTATGATTACTTGGGTGAAATGAAAGCATCAACAAACCCTCTAGCATATTGCGAAGGAGGTTTCTTGGGTGGTCATTTGGGTATCCATGACAAGATTAAACCTGTATTGAAATCAGCAACAGCATCATTCGGTATCACTGCATTGAACGAGTTGCAAGAGCTTTATAATGGAAAATCATTGGCGGAAGACGGTGCATTTGCTTTAGAAGTTATGGAATACATTAACAAAAAAGTTGATGAATACAAAGAAAAAGATGGCTACCTTTACGCTATTTATGGAACTCCTGCAGAAAACCTTTGTGGTTTGCAAGTAAAACAATTCAGAAAAAAATATGGTATTGTTAAAAATGTATCTGACAGAGGATACGTTTCAAACAGTTTCCACTGTCACGTTTCAGAAAATATTACACCTATTCAAAAACAAGATTTGGAAAAACGTTTCTGGGATTTGTTAAACGGCGGTAAAATTCAATACGTGAAGTATCCTGTTTCTTATAACACAGGTGCTATTGAAACTCTTGTTAACCGTGCGATGGATTTAGGTTTCTATGAAGGTGTTAACCTAGCACTTTCTTACTGCGATGATTGCGGACACCAAGAATTGAATATGGATGTTTGCCCTAAGTGCGGTAGCAGAAATTTGACAAAAATTGACAGAATGAACGGTTACCTATCTTATTCAAGAGTAAAAGGTGATACTCGTTTGAACCAAGCAAAAATGGAAGAAATCAAAGATAGAGTGAGCATGTAATGAGATACCACAATATAACAAAAGAAGATATGCTTAATGGCGAAGGTTTGAGATCTGTTTTGTGGCTTGCGGGTTGTACTCATCATTGCAAAAACTGCCAAAATCCAATTACGTGGGATATTAATGGTGGAATTCCGTTTGATGAAGCTGCAAGACAAGAGTTGTTTGAATCTTTGGATAAAGATTATATTTCAGGAATTACTTTCAGTGGTGGTGACCCACTTCATCCTCAAAATAGAAAAGAAGTGTTTGAACTGGCTAAGGAAGTAAAAGAAAAATTCCCTACAAAGACTGTTTGGTTATATTCAGGATTTTCGTGGGAAGAATTTAAAAACGAACCTGGAGTAAAATATCTTGATGTAGTAGCAGACGGAGAGTTCGTTGAAGAGTTGAAGGATGTAAGACTCCCTTGGGTTGGAAGTTCTAATCAAAGAGTAATTGATGTTCAAAAAACTCTTAAAAACGGCGAAGTTTGCTTATACAAAAAATAAACTTTTCATATAACTTCTATTTATTGAATACAAAACATAGCGGGCTTTTAATTAAACCCGCTTTTTATTTGAGTTAGATGTCTAGAAGTAAATACGCATAGAGGCGAAGCTAGTAGATCGGATTTATTAATCCGACAACAATGTAATTATAGCGTTTTGCACCAATTTATTTCTGTTCTTTTTGAACTTCGACACCTTTTTTAGTGCAATCAATAATTTTCAAAATCATATCATCGCACAATTCTAATTCATGTTGTTTTTCAGGTGTTTGACGAGATTTCCAATCATTCAACATCTGTCTAAAATCATCGCCATTTATGATACATTCACCTGTTCCTACACGGTGAGCATATTTTTCGGTAAATTCTTTGTTGAAGTCAGCATAAATTTCTGTGATTAAATCAGAAACAATTTTTCCGTTATGAATGATTACTCGTTCGTCATCTTCAATCATTTCTTTGGTTTTATCTGACAAATCTTCGCCATCCTCGATAGACATTTTACCTGTTTTTGCTCCAAGTCCCATGACTTTGACCATTCCTTCTGCATCTTCTCTTACAGATTGCATATCACAGCTTATACCATAAGAACCGTTCATATTGTAAAATGTTTGTTCTGCAGAGTTTCCGCCGAATGAGTAAACTATATCTGAAAACATTGTTTCAAATGAAACTTGTTTGTTTGCATCATAACCTGAGAATACTGCTCCTCCGAACATTCCTCTCGGGTCAAGAGTTATGAAATTCACTTTTGTTGGAACATGCCATTTTTCACCCCTAGTTTTTGCAACATTATTCATAACTTGAAGGTTTGTTGCATGACCGCATTCATGAGAGGTTACAATTAATTTTTCATGTTCGTTAATTTTTCTTGTTGAGGCTCTACCGGTTGTTATTTGTAAATATGCCTCTGTAAAATCAGCTTTGCTTATTCCTTTATGACCTTTTTCTACTGCTACTGAAGCTGCTTTTTTAGCTAAATTTTGTAGATAGATAAATGGAAAACCACTTGCGATTTCTGCTGCGTATTTGATTGTGTTTTCCTGTTCTAAAGGTGTTCCAGCAAGTTTAATTTTTTCTCTTTTAGTAGTATTTTTCAATACGGCTGCACGTTCTTCTGTACTATATGCAGGAGAAGTTACGGCAATACTGTCAATAAATTTGAATGACTTCATTGTTGCCTCTCCGATTAATTTCGGATTTGAAACTGAACCGACAACGAGAATATTCAAACCTGCTTTTTGCGCTTTGTCCATTTCTCTTAACAATTGAGCCATTGCTTTTTGGTGGTAAAGGGAAACTTGTTCACCTACAGAAAAATATTCAAAATTATCAACAAATAAAACAGCTGATTTATGTTTGTTTGCCTCTGCTTGAGTTGTTACAAGTGAGAACAATTTTTTGATAGATGCTTCTGGAGAAAGTGCGCCTCCACCAAAAAGATCAACTTCTTTTGTTCCGAAGTCCATTGTGTTTACTTCAATATATGGAACTCTTGCTTCACCAGCAATTGCTTGTGCAGTAAAACGTCTGCCGCTACCAGGAGAGCCATCTTGTGAATAAACAATAATTCCCTTTGTTCCCATTTTATTTGATTTAATTTGTTTTGCAATAAGACTTGCTTCTTGTTGAGTTGCAGTTTTACCGACAAAATCTTTCATCTTTTTGCCTGTATCAAATACAACTTCAACAGATGTTTCTTCGGTATTTTTCTTGAATAAAGTTGGAACTTCTTTTACGTATTGTGCAACATCTTTGTCATTAATTTCTTTTTTATTAATGTTGTAAGCTACGATTTTCTTCATAAGTCTTTGAGTTTTTTCAGGAAAAACTCCGTCTATTTGTGCAGACGCTTCAACAGTTTTTTCTATTGCTTTTTTAGTGAAATTTTTATGAATATCTTTCATCAAAAGAGGGTTTTCTTTGAAAGATTTTATCATCTGAGCGGTACTTAATGTTGGTATTGCAGCTTCTTCAAAAGAAGAAAATACAGGTAAATTAGAAAGACCATAAAAATTATCTTTTACATCATATAACAAGAACTTAATATTAGATGGAGGATTTTTGATTTTTTCGCATATTTCGGCACTCATTGGCAATACTCCGTTCTTAATAGTTTCTTCCTCCAGATCGTTTGCTACAATTAATGTCGGTTGCATTGCGATGATATAGTTTTTTGATTTGTTTTTCGCAAGCTGGTTAACCTTTTCCATAAAATAAGATGCTTTTGCATATCGGTTTAGTTCCACAATTTCTGTGCTTGAGTTGTTTTCGTCATTAACCTTTTTTATTGTGTCTAAGAAATTGTTAACATTATCTTTTGTGTGGTCGTATGTTATGAAAATATTTGTTCCTAATGAAAGGTTTTTCAAAATATTTTGAGCTTTAGGTTCATATTCACTGAATGGAGTTCTCTCATTCATTTTTTTGTGATTAATCATAACAGCATCGTTAATTTCGTCAGAAAATTGTTTTTCAAAATCACTTGTTACATCATCAGGACTTAATAAAGCTCCATAAGCAATAATATATGGAACAACTTCTTTCTTTTCTGATTCTTTAAAAAATGAATGCACTGCATCTGTTAAATCAGATGAAAAATTAATATTGTCTTCTGGTGTTATACTTTTCGGTTTTTCATCTTGTAAAATTTTGTCAGCTTCTTTAATATATTTTTTTATAATAGGTTTTACTTCTTTTCGTAATTCAGGTTTAGATACAAGATTGTCAATTGTTGCCCCCAAATACATTGAATATGTTGGTTGTTTCGCTTCGTCAAAATCTTTTTTCCCACTATCCAAATCTTCAATGTATTGATCTAATTCTTTCAATTCGTGTTTAATTACGTGCATTGTCGTGATTTCATTGTAACCACTATCTTTTGCTTCTTCTTTTAATTTTTTTATTAAAACTTTAGCAGGAGTGTTTGTGTTATACATCAAACTGTCAATTTTAGATTTGCCGACAGATTTTTCACCTTTTTGAGCTGTGAAAGGGATAAAAGAGCCAATGGAATTAAAATTTGATAATTTATCATTATTTGACAAACTAGGTTGGAATTTCGGGGGGGGGGCAACTGCTGGTTTAGATTGTAGATTTTGCCCATATTTATTGTCAGAAAATTTTTGTCCGTTTATATTATACCCTATTTTTAAAATCATATTTTTCTCCTGTGAATTAATTCTCATGTAAGTAGTCTGATTAAAGAATTTTGCTACTTTGTAATGAAAATGTTACAAAAATTTTTTGAAATTTGTTAATGCCGAATTGGAGAATGGCAAAAATTTTCATTCTTTAAATAATTGCGATGTATAAGGAGAAAATTTATGTCTATGTTTTGTTTTCAATGTGAACAAACCTACAAAGGTAGTGGTTGCACAATTCAAGGAGTTTGTGGCAAAAAGCCCGATACCGCAAATCTTCAAGATGAATTGACAAGCAGTATAATTGAATTGGCAAATTGTGCCGAAAAAACTGATGAAAATACCGAAGTTATTATTGATGGACTTTTTGTGACAATCACAAATGTGAATTTTGACAATGAGGCGATTGAAAAATATCTTCAAAAAGTTAAATCGGTCAAAAAATGTGACAGCAACTTTGATGTCAAATCGATTTGGAATTGTGATGAAGATATTCAGAGTTTGAAATCATTAATTTTATTTGGTTTAAAAGGCATGGCAGCTTATGCACATCACGCAAGAGTTTTGGGGTATAAAAACGAAGTCGTTGACGAGTATTTTTATGAAGCACTTCAAGCTGTTGCAAAATTTAATACTGTTGATAGTCTTTTGCCAATGGTTTTGAAAACCGGTGAAGTCAATCTAAAATGTATGGAACTTTTGGATATGGCGAATACACAAACTTATGGCAATCCAGTTCCGACAGTTGTTTCAACCAATATTGAGAAAGGTCCTTTTATTGTTGTTTCTGGTCATGATTTGCATGATTTGGCACTTTTGTTGGAGCAGACAAAAGATATGGGGATAAATATTTATACGCATGGTGAGATGTTGCCGTGTCATGCGTATCCTGAGTTGAAAAAATATCCGCATTTGAAAGGAAATTTTGGTACTGCTTGGCAAAACCAGCAAAAAGAATTTGATAATATTCCTGCGCCGATTTTATTTACGACAAATTGTATTATGCCTGTCCGAAACAGTTATAAAAATAGAGTGTTTACGACGGATGTTGTAGGCTTTCCGGAATGTGTTCATGTGGATAAAGACTTTTCTCCGGTTATAGAAAAAGCTCTTGAATTGGGCGGTTATGACGAAGATAAAAAGATGACAGGGATAAATGGCGGTGATGTTTTAACTGTTGGTTTCGGTCATAATGCTGTTTGGGCTGAGGCAGATAAGATTATTGATGCAGTTAAGACCGGAAAATTGAAACATATATTTTTGGTTGGCGGATGTGATGGGGCAAAACCCGGCAGAAATTATTATACGGAATTTGTAAAATTAACTCCGCTTGATACGTTGATTTTGACACTAGCCTGTGGAAAATATCGATTTAATGATTTGGATTTGGGTAAGATTGGAGATTTACCACGTATTTTAGATATGGGACAGTGCAATGATGCTTATAGTGCAATAAAGGTTGCATCAGAATTGGCAAAAGCGTTTAATTGTTCTGTTAATGAGCTACCATTATCAATGGTTTTGTCGTGGTATGAGCAAAAAGCGGTTTGTGTGTTGTTGACATTGCTGTATTTGGGAATAGAAAACATCCGATTAGGTCCGACATTACCTGCATTTGTATCTCCAAATGTTTTAGATATCTTGGTTGAAAAATTTAAAATAAAACCAATTACAACCCCCGAACAGGATTTGAAGGAGATATTGGGATAAATTGAAATAACAACAAGTGGGAAAATTCTCACTTGTTGTTAATCTATATAATTTGCTAATATCTCAAGTCCTTTCTCTAATTTTGTGTAATTTGTAAATTTGAGTAGGTTATAGGCTTTATCGTTTGATAAAATACTGTTTTTTATATCTCCTATTCTTTCCGGTAAATAATTTGCATTAAGAGTATAGTTATACAAGGATTTCATTACTTTAAATAATTGATTTAACGATACACCTTTATTAGTTGAAAAATTTATAATTTCGTTCTCAACATTTGAATTAATTGCCTTTATACATATATTGGCAATATCTTCAACGTATATAAAATCTCGAATTTGTTCTCCATCGCCATAAATGTTTATTGGTTCATTATTTTTCATTGCATTGTTAAAAATTGCAACAACCCCACTTTCTTTTGAGGATTTTTGTCTAGGACCATAAGCATTTGAAAATCTAAATATTATGTATGGAATTCCAGATAATTTAATATATTTTTCCATTGTTAATTTTGATAAGCCATACTGTGACATTGGTTCTGTAGGGTGGTTTTCGTCAATTGGTAAGTATTTGGGATTTCCATATATAGCAGCACTTGATGCTGTTATGAATTTTTTAATGTTATATTTTTTACATAATTCTAACAATTTTATAGATGCCATAACGTTCATATTTGCATCATAGTAAGGATGTGATATAGAAAAATTAACACTAGTCTGAGCTGCCAAGTGGATTACATAGTCAGGAGTTTCTTTTTGGAATACTAATTCTAAATCATCTTTTTCAATATTCAGTTGATAAAATTTAAGGGTGTCAGAATTTGGAATATTTTCTATAGAGCCAGAAGACAAGTTATCGATAATTATAACATTATAATTATTTTCCAATAACTTTTCTACAATATGTGAGCCAATAAAACCAGTTCCTCCTGTTATCAAAACCTTATTTTTTGTCATTTTTATTCTTTCTTTTTATTTTTAATTTTAGTCCTAAAATTGTAAAATTTTTATGAGAACCAGTTGGTGTTAATTTTATAGAAAAAATATTTTCTTTGCGGCTATTTATTATTTTTTGTGGTTTTATAAAGCTTTCGTAATTCTCATTTAAGAAACTATCTGTTTCTTTTTTATATTCATTATCCTGTTCATATCTCGATTTGTTGAATAAAACTGGAATAAATATAGACATAACAACCTTTTTTTCTTCTTCATTCTTATATTCTGGCAAGTTGTAAAGTTGTTTAAGTATAAATAATCCATCCTTTTGACGTTTTTCTTCTTTTTCAGGAACTATATTTAAACAAATTGAAGATGTATTTTTTCTATATAAATATCTAACTTTGGTTGCAAAAGCGACTTTGTTGCTTTTTAACAAAAGTTCAACTAAAACAGGGTTATCTTCCCAGTAAATGTGTTCTATAAAACGAACATTTTCAAATAAATATTTTCGGAACAATTTTGAACAAACAGAGCCATTTGAGATATTTTCCATTTTGTCTGAAAAATTTGAATAAATTCCATCTTTAAAATATTCCATTTTTATTTTCCGGAATTTTGTTGCTCGAGTTAACATTCCGCAAGCAATGTCAGCATCATTGTTTTCGCATAAATTAAAAAGAACTTCGTAAAAATTTTTGTCTAACCAATCATCTGCATCTAAAAAACCTATATAATCACCTGTTGCAGAATTTATTCCAGTGTTTCTAGCTCCACCAGCTCCTTTATTTTCTTGGTTGATTATGTTTATATTTTTATTATCGAGTGTTTTTAGAAAATTCAATGTATTATTGTCTGTAGAGCCATCATTTACGATAATAACTGCAATATTTTTATATGTTTGATTTAAAACAGAATTTATAGCTTTTTGTAAAAATTCTGGATTAGTGTTATATACAGGAATAATTACGGATATTTTTTTATTCATTAAATTCTCACTTTTGATAGTAAAATTTCTACCTATTTTATTCTATCACAAATAAACATATTATTTAATAAGTTGAATAAATGTTAGATATTTGTCTTTTTATTTTTTGAATGAACTTGATAAAAAACTAAACTTTAAAATACTATTTATGTAGATTATTGTGTGACTTGTTGTTCTGCAAGATGTAATTTTTCAGCGTGGATACTGGGTTCGTCTTCTACAATATTTTGGTAATATTTTTTGATTGCATCATCATTATCATCAGAATTCCAAGTGTTTTTATAACTGTCAATAGCTTTTTTCTTATTTTCTATATAGGTTTCTATAAGGTTTAGGTTATATGCTGAGTGGTATGTTCTATTTAATTTTTTATATCTGATAAAATTTGTTGGATCTTTAAAAAAGTCTTCATGTAATTCTTCAAATTCTTTATATGAACCAAGAATCCTATTTTTAAAAAATGGGTATTCTTCCATAAATGTATGTTGGTAATTTGTATAATTTATAATATAAACTTTTTCTGGAATAGCAAATTTTAATAATTCTTTTTTCTTGGAGTTAACACTGAATGGGTGTTCTGATTGTATTCTGCAATTTTCATTTTCTATTCTTGAAGCTTTTTTGCATAATAAATAGGCTAAATATTCGCAATCAAGCCTTTTGGTTATGTAATGGCAAAAATAAATCGCTTTATTACAAACATTGACCATTTCTCTCATAGTTAGTTTAAAATCTTTACCAAATTCAGCAAGTTTTTGTTGAAGTGTTTCTAATGAATTATACTTCCCTGTTAGTTCCATTTTTCCATTTTCTAAAAGATGTTGTATTGAATTTTCGGGAATGATTGTTTGAACAAGTTTTAAATAATCTGGCTTATATAAATTCAATTTGTTGGTAAAGAATTTATTAAAATAATACTCACTTTCTTGATTATTATGATTTTCTTCATCAATTCCATATAATGCTTTTACGCATTTTTGCAAAGAGCGTTCATTGGTCGGAACAATAATAAATAGTCCTTCAATATCAAAAAAATGCTTGATTATTTCTAATGTTTTCATCGCGTAATCTGGTCTGCATCGATCTAGCTCATCTACAATAACTACAAGTCTATGAGCAGGAATTGATGCTATGAAATTTTTTAAAGATTTTTTGAAAGCTATTAAATAATCATCGTGTTCTATAAAAGTATTTATGAATTCTTTTCCTGCATCAAGCACTTTTTCTGTATCAATGGGAGTTTCAATTGGAGGAATTAAAGGAATATTTAATTTTGAGATATTTGTTGATTTAGCTATATTTAAAATTAATTTAAAAATAGCTTTGGATGTTTCTCCAAACTTCTCCAAAGTAGTTTTATTTTGATTAAAATATTTTATAAATTCTTTTGAAAAAGAAATGAAAGGTTGTTCTATATAATCATTTTCCCAAGCACTAAAGTATATAGTATCAATATCGCAGTTTCTTAGAAAGTAGGCAAATCTTGTTGAAAAATGAGTTTTACCCATTCCAAAATTGTCTTGTAATAATAGTACATAAGGCGTTTCTTTGGTTAAAATTGATGTTTTAAGGCATTCTGCAAACTCTTTAGCTCCAGGCATGCAATCATCAAATTCTTTATCCTTGTACGTTTCTAATTCTTTTTTATCTAGTTTAAAAATATTTGCTTTATCTTTTCCCATGTGCTTCTTCTGTTTTTATAAAAATTTTCCAAAGTTCGAAACTTGACTGCTAAAGAGTAAATAAAAATAGGGTAAGAATAAATCCTACCCTATTTTTATTTACCCGAGATGCGATTCGAACGCATGACCTACCGCTTAGAAGGCGGTTGCTCTATCCAGCTGAGCTACTCGGGCTTGGATCCAGAGGGTTTAAACAAGCGTTTGGTTTCTTGGGGTACCTGTATAATCCCTCGTACTTTTATATTAGCACAAACATTTTTCTTTGCAAGACTATGTTGTATATTTAATTGTATTAATTTTTGTAAATTGCCGTAATACTACACTATATGCGACTTTTTATCATACTGTTTTTGAATATTAGTTCTATTTAGAAATTCAAATTAAAGTTTCTATTAAAAGTGTCCGTTGTTGACTGTATGTAGTGTATTACTTAGAAAATAAAGGAGAAATTTTTTTATGGCAATTCCAGAAATGAATGGTGTAGGTGCAGTTCGAGGTAATGAAAGTAAATATGAATTGAAACCACAGAAAGAACAAAAAATGGGTAATCTTCCCGTTGGTCAAGGTTATGGCGAAACAAATGATGTCAGACCAAAATATGGAGTAGTTAATGATTATGGTGGTGATATTGCAAATTTCGCAAAATTTAAAGGTAATGATAAAAATGACGCAATGCGTTTAACAAATTCTGCAGCTAATGACGTAAAAAAACAATATATGCAGTTACAACATGAATATCCTGGAATTGAATTGCAGTTTGAACCAATGCCGAATCCTCAGACAGCAGGGAAAAAGCGTGAAGGATTTTTTAATTATCAGCAACAACTTGATATTTGGAAAGATAATGCGATGACACAAATTAATAACGCGCGTGAAAGAAATACTGTTGAAGTTGTTGGAGATGCAGTTGAAGCAGTAAACCAAAATACTAATGAAAAAGCAGCTACAAATGCAGCATTAACTGCAGGTTATGGTGAAGCTAATCTTGAAGCAACAGAAGAAGAGGGTGTAAAAACCAGAAAAGCTGTTCATTCAGAAGGTGCAGCAACACGTAGAACTGTAAGAAATGAAGGACAGAAAACTAGAAAAGCTGTTCATTCAGAAGGTGCAGCAACACGTAGAACTGTAAGAAATGAAGGACAGAAAACTAGAGAAGCTGTTCATACAGAAAGCGCTATTACGCGAAATACTGTTAGAGCAGAGGGAGCTAAAACTCGAAATGTGGTAAGACAAGAAGCAGCTGATACAAGAAATGTCGTGAGAAAAGAAGGTACAAAAACAAGAGATGTTGTGCGCCAAGCTGGTCAAGAAACACAAGAAATTAACGAATTATCAAATGAAGTATCCGATGTTTTAAATACTGAATACCATACAGGAGCAACCAAAAAACAAGTTGGTGATATGCGAGATAAAATAGTTTCTTCTAATTTGCCACACGAATCTAAGAAAGAAATGTTGAAAGATTTAGCTGATTTTTCTGATCAAGTGGTAATTTCTGATAAAGAAATTACTAATGAACAAAAAGACGTAGATATGAGAATAGCGATAGAAAAGGATACTCAAGAACCTGAAACACCGATTTTTGAGGCTCCTCCTTTAAAAGAAGAACCAATATTTGAACCCCCATTCCATAATGGAGGAGGAAAATCTGTTCCTAAAGAGCCACCAAAAGATAAATCGATAAGAAAAAATCCGTTTATCCATGATAATAAACCAAAAACGGATGGTGTTGGTGTTCCGTATGCGCCTGAGCCTAGTCAGATTTTAAAACCAAAGTTTAAAAAAGAACTAAAATAATAATCAAACATGTAAGGAGTGACTAGTTCACTCCTTATTTTTTGCAACTCTATTTTGTTTAATATATAATTTTCTCATAAGATTAAAAAAGTAAAGGAATTAGATTATGCTAACCGGAAATCAAATTAGAAAATTATATTTAGATTATTTTAAAGAAAAACACGCACACACTTTAGTTGAAAGTTCGTCACTTGTTCCTGACAACCCGACTGTACTTTTGACAACTGCCGGCATGTTGCAATTTTTACCTATATTCTTGGGTATTCAACCTTGCCCTTATGAACCTGCAAGAGCAACTTCTTGCCAAAAATGTGCTAGAGCAGGCGGAAAAGATTCTGATATCGAAAATGTTGGAAGAACTCCACGCCATCATACTTTCTTTGAAATGTTAGGAAATTTTTCTTTCGGTGATTATTACAAAAAAGAAATTATTCCTTGGGCTTGGGAATTTGTTACAGAAGTTTTGAAGTTGGATAAAGACAGACTTTGGATTACTATTTTTGAAACAGATGACGAAGCTTATGAAATCTGGAGAAGTGTTGGTGTTCCGGCTGAACGTATTAAAAGAAAAGGTAAAAAAGACAATTTCTGGGGACCTCCGGGAGCTTCAGGATCTTGCGGACCTTGCTCAGAAATTCACTATGATTTAGGCGAACAATACAAATGTGATGATCCGAATTGTGGAATTGATACTTGCGAATGTGATAGATGGGTTGAAATTTGGAATTTGGTATTTACGGAACTTTATCAAGATGAAGAAGGTAATCAATCGCCATTGGGCAAGAAAAACGTTGATACAGGCATGGGCTTAGAACGTATTACAATGGTTTGTCAAGGTGTTGCATCTACTTTTGAAACAGACCTTTTGAAACCTATTATGGATAAAGTTTGTGAAATGAGTGGTGTGCCTTACAAAAAATCTGAAAAGACTGACGTTTCTTTGAGAATTATTACTGATCACGCTAGATGTGTAACTTTCTTGATTTCAGATGGTGTAATTCCTGGAAACGAAGGTAGAAGTTACGTATTAAGAATGATTTTACGTCGTGCTTTACGTCACGGAAAAATCTTGGGTATGGAATTGCCATTCTTGTATAAACTTGTTGATGTTATTGTTGAAAATTACGGTGAAGCTTATCCTGATTTGGTTAAAAATAAAGCGAAAATCGTTGATACAATCAAAAAGGAAGAAGAACGTTTTGCAAAAACTCTTGATCGTGGTTATAAAATGCTTGATGAATTTATTGAGGCTAAAAAAGATATTGATGGCGAAAGCGCATTTAGGCTTTATGATACATACGGTTTCCCTCTTGAATTGACAAAAGAAATTGCACTTGAAAACGGTTTGAATGTTGACGAAGAAGGCTACAAAGTTGCAATGCAAGAACAAAAAGATAGAGCAAAAGCTGCAGCTGCAAAAATTAGCGTTACAGGTGATATGAAGTATGCCAAAGTTGAAAAAGAAGTTGGTTCAACCGAATTTGTAGGTTATACTGAAAACGAATGCGACGCTAAGATTTTGGCAACAATTGATGGTGAAGGCTATGTTGATGTTGTTCTTGACAAAACTCCATTCTATGCAGAATGTGGCGGACAGGTCGGAGATTCCGGCGTAATTGAAAACGAAAACTTGAAGTTAGAAGTTTTGACAACATTTAAAGTTAACAAATTATTTGTTCACCGATGTGAAGTTGTTAATGGCGAAATTACAATTGGAGAAAATGTTCACGCAAAAATTGATGTTGCTAGACGTGAAGAAATCAGACTTCACCATTCATCTGCTCACTTATTGCAAGCAGCTTTAGTAAAAGTTTTGGGTGACGAAGTTAAACAAGCAGGTTCTCAAGTTGAAGAAAATAGAATGCGTTTTGACTTTACATTCTCTCGTGCAATGGAACCTGATGAAATATTTAAAGCAGAAGAAATCGTAAATGAGTGGATTGCTGCAGCATTGCCTGTTACAACTGAAGAAATGGATATTGAACATGCTAAATTAACCGGTGCTACTGCATTGTTCGGTGAAAAATACGAAGATGTAGTTAGAGTTGTTTCTATGGGAAATCAAACTCATTGCGTTTCAAAAGAATTTTGCGCAGGTACTCATGCAAGAAACACTCGTGATTTGAGATTGTTTAAAATCGTTTCAGAAGGAGCAATTGCTGCTGGTACAAGACGTATCGAAGCTGTTGTTTCAAAGGCTGCATTTGATTTTATGAACGCAAAAGTAAAAGAAATGGACAAATTGTCTTTGATGTTCAAAGCTCATTATGACGAGGTTTTGGAACGTGTTGAAAAATTACAGGAAGAAAATAAAGAACTCCAAAAAGAATTGACTTTAGCAAAAGAAGATTTGACAAGAGCAAAATTTGCTACATTCTTGTCAAAAGCTCAGGATATAACAGGCGGAAAATTATTTATTACAAAAGTTGAAAACATTGATGGTAATGCAATTAAAGCCGGTATTGAATTTGCGGCTCAAAAACTTGGTGAAAGTGTAATAGTTTTAGCATCAGCAAGAACTGTTGCCGTAAAAGTTTCTGACAGTTTTGTTAAAAAAGGCATTAGTGCCGGTAAGATTGTTGGAGAAATTGCTCGTGCAACTGGTGCAAACGGTGGCGGACGTCCAAATTTTGCTCAAGGCGGAGTTAAAGATGCGTCAAAATTAGATGAAGTTTTGGCAAAAGTCGAAAATGAAATCAAAAATGCGTAAATAGGTGCAGCTAAGTAGCTAGGAAACGAATTAGTTAGATATAGCTAGATGCCAAGAGGCGAAGATGCAAAGTCGGTTACAGCAGTTTGGGCTTTCAGCCCAACATTAAAAATAATAAAAAAGAAAGGAAATATAATGACAATATTAAAGATTGAAAGATTACCGCACAACAAATTTTTGCCTGAATACAAAACTGAGGGCGCTGCAGGTATGGATTTGTGTGCAGCGATTTCTGAACCTATTACTTTGCAACCTTTGGAAAGAAAATTAATTCCGACAGGTTTGAAAATTGAACTTGAACATGGTTATGAAGCGCAAGTTAGACCTCGTTCAGGTTTGTCTATTAAACATGGAATTACTTTAATAAATTGTATTGGGACAATTGACGAGGATTATAGAGGGGAAGTTTGTGTTCCTATCGTGAATGTTTCTAATGAAGCATATACAATTGAACCTGATGAAAGAATTGCGCAAATGGTTATTGCTCGTGTAGAACAAGCTGAAATCAAAGTTGCGGTTGAGCTTTCAGAAACTTCTCGTGGAGAAGGCGGTTTTGGCTCTACTGGAAAATAATTACTAAATTCAGGTGTAGTTGCGTAATTTGTCGAACTTGAATTTCCCCCCGCACCCGCATTCGTAACACTCAATTTCCTCGAGAACGACTGCGCCCTCTCCCGCCATTGGGGTGAGGATTTGGGTATCGGAATTTCATAATAAAAAAGAACCTTTTGAAAATTAGGTTCTTTTTTTATTAATTGTTGTGTTGAGGAAAAGAGAGGAATTTAAAACTTATTTTTTATTTCCGTTGAAAACTGAAATCTTAGATAAATCGTTTTCAAGCGTAAATTTTGTATTTATGTCAAAGAGTGGATTTTGGAGCTGATTATCGGCGTTGTTGTTTTGTTTTGTCCAATAATCTTTGTCCAATTTAGGTAATCCGTTAGGTATGTCTGCATTAAAATCAACCATATATAATTTCCCTTTGTATTTTTCTTAACGTCAAACAAAAATATTTCTTTAGCTTTTTTGTGTGATTATTAAAAATTTGTTACATACGAGTTATAGTTAAAAGCATTTCATTTGGGACAAAATAGTCTTTTACACCGTAATTTGCGTTAACAAACAGAAATTCTAAAGTATCTCCGCTTGAAATATCTATTGTATCAAATGGGATTGCGACATCTACAACTTTGTCATAAGCAGTCTTGATATCTTTTGATGTTGTGATTACCCACAAATTGTTTGGGATTGCTTTTACTAACCTTACGAGATTTATTTCGCCACCAAATATTGAAATTTGCAATTCGTTATGGAATTTTTCTTTAGAAATTGGTAAAATACTTTCTGTTTTTTGGATAATTCTGATTGGAGAAAGAGCCTGTTTTTTATCTTGATTACGCATGTATATATACATTTGGTTAACCTGTTTCAATAGTGCAGGAGTTTCTTTCAGGTATTCATTTATATAAAATCTCAAGTACAAGTTGTCTTTATCATAGCCAAAATAAATTTGGTCGTAGAATTTGTTTTCTTTCAGAACAGGACCATCTGGAATTTTTATGCAACCTGCATTTAACCAAATTTCATCGTCGTGTTCTTTGCCGTCAATAATTGGGGTAAATTCTTCTTTTGGGTATCTTGAAGGTTTGGCAATTGCAGATAATAAAGGCGTTTCAAGGTATTCAGGTACATCTAAGCCGAGATACAAGTAGATATTTTTCAGGTGTTCTCTGAATATGTAGTCAAATATGTTGTCACGTCCGGAATCGTTTGGTTCGCCATACCACCAGAACCAGTCACTGCCTTCACATATAAATAGTTCTCGTTTGGCGGCTTCAATATTTGGATTTTGTGGGTTGTTTTTTACGTATGCAGAAAAATCATCTCTAACCTGTTTTAGGTATGTCCAAGCAAGGTTTTTGAGCGGTTCATCAATCCACAATTTAAAGTTGCGGTTAATCCAAGAGCCTGCACTAAGTTTGTTTAGCGGTTTTGGAGTGTCTTTTTCTAGGTAATCGCTTATTAAAACTGTTTCTAGGGTTGGGTCGTTTTCGATAAGAGAATAAATTTTTGTCAAAAATTCTTCTCCATCTTGCGGATAATTTTCCCAGCAGTTTTCGCCATCCATTGCGATTGTCAAAAGATGGTTGTCATCAGGAGATGATAATAGTTTGCTCTGTGCAACTTTAATTCTGTCATATAAGTCGTTTGCAGCACCTTCAGCAGAGTGGTTCGGGTATTCAAAACCGATTAGGTTTGGTAACATTGCATCTCTAAAAATTATATCAACTCCATTGTGATTGTACGATTTTAGTAGATGATAAGGGTCTTCTAAATAGCCTCTGAAATCTCTAACAAATTCGAAATTGATTGAATTTGCCAAAATTCCTTCATCAGAAATAGTCCACTTTACTCCTAAATCGCTCAACATTTCTGTTACTTTGGAATTGATACAATGTTCTGACGGCCAAATTCCTTTCGGTCTTTTTCCAAAAATTTCTTCAATTCTGTTTAGTGCCATTTCAGTTTGTTCTTTTGCATCTTTTTCCATTTTTAATGTTTCAGGAAGATCGCTTTCTGATGATGTTTTAATATTTTTGAAATCCAAAAGAATTGGCAAAATCGGGTGATAATATGGGCTTGTTGTAATTTCGATTTTACCATTTTCCATGTATTTTTTGTATGTTGGAATAATTTTTTTGATAATATCACGTTGGATATCAATGATTTTAATTCTGTCTTCAAGTGTGTAGTTTTTCCCTTTTTTGATTAGTTTTTTTAATTCAGGATATTTGTTTTTGTAAATCGGATCAAACCACGCAAGATTAAATAATGCCATAAGATCTGAATATTCTTGATTTGAGAATATATTCAAATCATTGTTTTCATTGAGTTGTGCTTTTTGGTAAAGTCTGTTGTATTCTTCATTAGGCAAAATCATTGAGTGAAAATTCGCATCAAAAAAGTTGTTTATAATAAACTCTTTATCATCATCACTCAAATCGTCAATATTAGTAATAGATAGACGAGAATGTATGTCGTGCAGTCCGTTTTCACCATAATCAATTAGAGCATCCAGCAAAACCGGAACAAGGTTAAAGTTTAATTTTATGTTTTTAAACTTGTCTAAAATCAAGACCATATCAAGGTAATCCTTGATTGCGTGTAGTCTAACCCACGGCATCAAATAATCTCCGGTCGGTGTAAGTTGATAAACAGGTTGGTGCATGTGCCAATAAAATGCAATGGATAATTTTTTTGTCTGAGCTGCCATAATTTTCTCGCTATTCTATGGAATTATTATAGCATAACTTGTAAAATGTGAAAAGGTTAGCTTGATTTATAAATTATTTGTTTGAATTTATTTGCAACTTGTTTTGGTGTTAATATCTAAATCTTTACAATGTAAATAATCCATATTCCCATTCATTATGACCCATCCTGAGCAATGAGAATAATTTTTACCACTTAAACATTTATCTTTAAATTGAGTATTGCTTGCCCCGACCGGATATATTCTGTGAGGTTGAATGATAAAAGCAAATACGTCATTATTAACAAGTTTTTTCCCATTTTCATCGTAGTTGTCTTTTTTATTCCCGACATGTATATAAACATCTCCACAATATGAGTTTACGTTCGAACTATCACATTTTGATGGTTGTAACCACATTGCACTGATATTTGTTCCGTCTGGAAGAACAAAACCAACATTTTCTTTTTGTATATTAGAATGTAATTTTTCGTATCCAGCTTTTTGCAGATATTTACTCATAATTTGCATAAATTTATCAGCATTGGCTAATGATTCTTCGGATTGAATTCCATTTCCGCTTTCATCAATATCTTGAACAGAATCTGATAAACCCCACGTATCAAA
>ENA-UERG01000360-UERG01000360.1-human-gut-metagenome-genome-assembly--contig:-NODE-360-length-44834-cov-106.940814_pt1 | contig 44834 bp, 77 predicted proteins | sample MGYA00242954_ERZ507954 | MGnify/ENA primary metagenome ERZ507954 (study PRJEB26167, sample SAMN06115478) | human gut metagenome | host: Homo sapiens | place: China:Sichuan | collected 2015-01-21...
TTCCCAATTAAGCCCAAAAATTCATTAGCGTTTATGCGTACACCCTCACGGAACTTTATACTGAAAGAATATACTCTAGGCCCTCCTCTCCCATCGAGTGATGGTTTTTCGCCGTCCTGCTCCGAGGCACCATTTCCCTTGAGCCCAACGCCCTCCGGTGCTTGTAAAAGTTCATAGTATCCGTTTCTACGCCCTTGCGTTATCCTCAGCCTATCTTCCGCTCCAAGGCCAAGGCACCGGCTGGATGCGTGGCTGTCCAAATCCGGCTCTGCTGGCACGGTCTTAAACTCCCACCGCTCAGAGCCGTCATACTCCGCTCTCTCAAGCCACCAATCGTCACCGGCCACAATCAGGTCTCCGGGTATTTCTGCAATGCCGTATCCATTGTCGTACTCAAAGTTTGCTTGTTTTGCAAAGTCGTCCCAGCTGCACTTCGCATTGGCAGACTCTCTGCCAACCCATCGCACATCCGCAGGGGTTTTGCCGTTTTCTTTGAGAATATTCAAGGTTTCATTCAAAAGATTCACACTATCCCCTCCATTTCCCGATCTTATAGTCGTACTCTTTCAGGCAATCATACCGCTCCCGGAACGGGAAGAACGTCTCACCGTTTCCATTATACGCTTCCATGAGAGCCTTGTCCAGCTGTTCTTGATACCAATCCGCTTCATCGTTTGGCAGAAACGCCGGGCGGAAATACTTCATGATCTCGTTCACACGCTTGAGAACCTTAAGGATTCTTGCGCCGCTGAATGTGTCCTTGCCCATGGTCCCCGGGTCTCGCAAGGCCAGGGAGATATAGTCGCACATCTGCTGTGTTCCGAGTTCCCAACCATCGTTGAAGCACTGCCGCTGAACAGCCTCCTGCTTGGCAAGATACGCATTTTGTTTTGCCATATGCTTTTCCTTTCTTTTCTTAGTAAATCCCTGTATAGATATACACAATACACACAAGATATAAGATTATATTTAATATATACTATACAGGGATAAAGCTATAATATTAAATTCCGTCTCCTATTTTTCGTTTTCTTTCTCCTTTCGGTGCAATCCTTCCCAGGCGGGCAAGGCCGCTTTTCCCCGCGGACGAATATGTAATTACAGCATCGGCTGCCCTCGTAGTATCCGAAGAAATACCAGCACCCGACACAGTACTTCCTGCTATCCTTGTATTCCATATTGCCCCTAGAGAACAGGCAGGCTCCCAATCCCGCCGAGCATCCCGGTTTCTTGGCATACCCTAAGCAGTTTTGTCTGCGCCGTCATCCGGATTTCAGCCGGTGCCCGTTCCGCTGCCGTGTGCAAGACGGAAATACACTCAATCCCCTTTCCCTTGTCCACAGACAGCACATAGGACGTCGCAGATGCCGCAGAAGCGAACCACTCCGGAACGTTTCCGTGTGCGTATTTTGCAAACATCCTCTGGAGAATCTTTTCCGGGTCAGATTCTTCCTGCTCGATGGTGGTTATCTCCCATTCCCCGGACTTGGCGACCTCTTTCACTGTTTCGGTCAATTTTTTTGCAAGCATCTCGCGTGCAGTCTTCATAAGCAACGCATCATCAAATTTGAAATCCTGTTCTGCCATTATTCATGTACCTCCAATTCCTTATTTTTTCTGTCACGGTATCTCCTTTGAGCGGCTCTCTGGGCGTGGGCTTTCTGGCATTCTAAGCTGCAATAGATTTTCTGCTTGATTTTTCCCTGCGTGAATTCCTTCCCGCACTGTGGGCAGATTTTGGAAATGCCCTGCGGGGCTTCCACTTCCTCCGTATCAGCCTGAATCGGCGGGCGGTATCCGTGCATTGCCATGTACTTCCCGTAGCTCGTCCCGGCCTCCTGGGCGGCTATGGAGCACAGGGTGAGATAGTCCGGTTTCTTGCTCATGGTTCTCGCTCCTTTATTTCCCGCCACAGCTCGATGACTCCCTCGGCGATCATAAGAATCCCCCATGTCATCCCCGTGGCAATAAGCACGCAGAAAAGCAGGAACACAATCACAGCGAACACAGTTGCGATAACTTCAGCCATTCTCTACTCCCCCTTTCTTCTTGGCAATCCGTTTTTCTCCGCTTCTTTCGCGGAGCGATAAAGTGCCAGCTGTCCATGCTTCTGTTCCTCCCGTGGCAGTTTGATTTCTGCCCCATCGCGCATGTCATCGCTATCCATCGGATAGCTTACAAACCTCGGCCCGTTGCGTGTATTCATCACGCCGTTCAGGAAGCCGCCGATCATACCATCGGGAATATCAAGTGTGATTTTCATTTTTTGTTCTCCTTTTGGGTTTGCAAGGTTATCAAGGTAATACCTCCTTCGGCAATTCTGGAAGCGGCATCCAGTGGGTGATTTCAACATCGTCATCCACCTGATCTGTTTCGTTCACGCCGTACTCTGCAAGCAAATCTTCGCAAACACACGACCACCAATACCAAGCCTCCCTGTAATAGACAGCAGTCGCTTTTTGCGGAACGTCCTTCATGTACCGGTAGTACGGCGCTGGGTTGTGATTTACCCACACCACATTTACAGGCTCAAGTTCCTCCGGCAACCTCTCGCTGCACGGAATCCACCTTTGCCGTTCCAACGCCTCCATGCCCATCCGGCAAGCCTCATTCACGGGGTCTATACTTTCGTAATGCTCCCGGTGTTCCGGGTTCAGAATTTCAATTGCTCGGTCAATTTTCATGATCATCCTCCAATTCCATTTTTGCGCCGCAATGGCAATATGGATTATTCTCTGGCTTGTTAAAGCAGCCAAATGTCTCAATGCGGCCACACACGGAGCATTCGTATTCCCCACAAGCTGCCATTCTGCGAACAAGTCGCCATTCCCCATGCCGCACCGGCTCCACATCGGCGGCGGGAATCGCTTCAAGTTTATCCAACATTTCCTGCAACATATCGTACTCATCTGCATCGGCTGCAAACTTTCTGCCCCATAATCCAGCTGGGCATAGCTTCTTTTGCTCACCTTCGATTACCACACTCGCCGCCTCCCGGCTGATGTAATCACTCATTTCAATTCCTCCACATAGCACCAACTCTGGGGCGGGCGTTTAATTGTCCGGCCATCACATTCCATTTTGGTGTAGTTGTAATAAGGGCATTCCCCACACCCAACCTCAATTTTACATAGCCCCTTGAACGCGCTCAGCGGTTTCGGCGTATCGTAGATTTGCAACTTGGAAATGTGCCAGCCGTACATTGCCTCCCTTCCGAACGCATAATACCGAAATTCTTTCTCTGTCAGACATGCAGATTTCAAATCCTCGTCGGCAATCTCCCACCAACTATCACCGCAGTCGTAATCCATTCCGATTTCCGGGTGCGGGCAGTAATCGTAGTTGTACGTTGCTATGTTGTCACATGTGAACTCTCCGGCAACATGGCCGTTGAAAACATCCCAGATTCTGTCTGCTTCTGCTCTGCCATACCCCGAAAGACGGGTAAACTCCGTACACCAATCACCCCGGAAAACATCGCCCCACACAAGGAACGGCCTTGTGTTTGTGCAGTATATATAGCACTTGAAAGGCGTTTCCAAATATGGTTTTGTCTTGCGAACCTCGATTGTCTTCCGCCCGTTGGCAATCTTCTCCACCCACTCCGGGCGGATGCTGATAAGTACAGCTTTAGCCATTGTCAGCCCTCCGGTTCCAGACCTTAATTGCTTCATATTTGTTTTTGAAATACCCAGTCCATGGATTTACAGGGCACGATGTGGTATCATTGACGCACTCGACAAACCACATTTTTCCTGACCGCTGCACCTGACCAGAGGTGCCGCAAAACGGGCAGGGCTTCAATTTGACTTCGTCCATGGTTCATCCCTCCGGTTCTATGTTCCCTGGCATTTCGACTATTCTCCAGTCCTCTTGTCTTTTCTGCTCTGCCAAAATCTGTACTAGCGGTTCCTTTTCGGCGCATAGAGCGTACTGTTTCCACCTATGCCCCTGAAACGTGCGGTTCTTGGTCATCTCCTCCCGGGGTATAAACAGCTGCTTGTATTCAAGCGCAAACATTGTTATCTCCTTCCCGCCCGGGTTGCCCCGGGCTTGTGTTATCCCCACTGTTCCGCCATAGGTAGACAAACTGTATGATTTGTAACTTTTCTCGCCCACTCGATAAATTCCCTTTGATCCATATTGTTTTTGGCTCTGTTGCATATTTTGCAGCACGGAACAACATTATCAATGAAGTATCCTCTTGAACTGTCGGTACGGTCTATTCCATTGTGGTCATATCCCTCTTTGCAATTTTTCGTTACTTTGTGATTACTATTTATTGTTCCACAGTAAAAACACGGCTGCTGAATGAGGCGCTCGACATCTTCGTAAGATAATCCCCATGCAAGCCCTCTGTCTCTCGCGTGACGCTTATATTGGAGTATGATATGGTTAATAACTCCTCGATTATTTGGCAGCCTGCTTTGCTTTGGCAGGCATCCACAAGATTTTGTGTTTCCACTTTTAAGATTGTGCCCAAGTACAGAAACCTCGTTCCCGCAATCGCACTTGCAAAGCCACCTTCTTTCAGTCGTCCCACAAGGCTTTTTATGTACGCCGTCCTGTCTCAAAATCACAAGTTTCCCAAACCTATCTCCAACTTGAAATGCCATCCGTGAACTCATCTCTTATGTCACCTCCGTACTGTTCGGCCATAGCTTTTGCAATCCCGGGGAATGTTTTGCTTCGCTCTTTTGCGTGATTGCTACCCAACCACCATATCCTGGCTCTTTCTTTTTCGGGGAGCGTCATCATGTACTCATGCACATTGTCCGTTTCCTGTAACAGCGGAAGATTTTTAAGCCACAAGGCCGTCTTTTTCTGCTCAGGATGACCGAATTGCCATGGATTGATGATTTGATCGGGTTTGCGATAGAGCGAACTCATAACACAAATCGGATTTTCTATTGCGATTTTTTCAACATCCGCTTCTGCGAACTTCAAGAAAAAAGCGGCGGCTTCATATTTCAAACTGAGAGGTTTAACCCCTTCCTTAAACCATCTTGCACCTGACACCGACAAGTGGGTACACGGCGGGTGTGCAATCAGCAAATCCCACCGACCCACACTATGCACCTGTCCGTCCATGGTGACGATTGTGCCGCCCTTGATGGCTTCCAGAGCGTCACCCAAAATGTGCCATTCAGGATGCCCGCCGGACGGCTCCTGAATATCGCAGGAATAGGCTTCATGCCCCCGCGCCCGGAATGCCTTGCACACGGTTTGCGATTCCTCGCAGGCTATCAGAACTTTCATTTCCCATTTCCTTTCTGTTTTCCTTTATTCCCCCGAGGGGCTTTCCCCCACCTGGGCGGGGTGCAATTCCGCTTCACCGGCTTGAAACAGCCGTACATTTTCGCCTTGCTCATGCTCAAAAACAATCCCCTCTCTCACCAAGTCCGGGTGTTCGTACCGGAAAAATTGGCGTTGTTTTTTGTGGTTCCCAATTGATTTCATGATGTTTTTATTCCAGTTCTCGATGAAATACGTTTCCCATGCCTTGCAGCCGTCCCCGTTGGTGGGGCAATCGTCCCGCGTGCAGTTCCTGCAAAAGGGGCTTTCCGAATCGATGTACTGGCCGGGGCGTTCCTTTTCCCCGCCTACTTCGTTTTTCATACTCCACCGCCTTCCGGTAGCTTTTCAAATTCCATCTTCCCGGCCATCTCGGCGATAAAGCTCTTTACCGCTCCGGGGAGCTTCTGGTAATCGTCCTCCCGCTTCTGGCACACTTGGAACGATCTCTGGAAATTCGATGCAACCACGGACTGCACCGTTTCTGCGTCCATAAGCGCCCATTCCTTGAGCTGGGCTGGGCTTCCCACCGTCCGCTGTACCGCCGGAGGCAGCTTCCGAAACTCGTCATCAGCGCCGTATACGCTGTTTCTCAGCGCACCGGCAACCAACCCCCATGCCTCCATCTGCGTCATCTGCTGGGGCGACTGCATCCGATGGAGCATATCTTTCAGCTTCCCGATGGTTGGCATAAAGCCGCCGGTGTCCGTGGCTATGTACGCTTTTGCAGCGGCGGCAACGGCCTCAAATGGCTCCTCGGAGAACATATCCGCCCAAAGATTGACTTTCACGTTTGCCGCCTCTTTGGACATCCCCCGGAAAGAATCGGGATAATTTGCCTGTAAAAGCGTGAGAATCTGGTACGCTTCCTGTTTATCCATTCCCAAATTCCTCCCTGTACATCTCCGCCAGACGGTCAACGCCGCTGGTATAGCCGCCCGGCTTCTGGTTTGCCGCAGGTCTAGCCGAATTCTGCTCCCTGGAGAGCCAGGAGTTGACAAAGCGCATGATCCCGGCTTTTGTTTTCCTGTTTTTGGGATTTGCCAGAAGCCAGCCACGCATACTCCGCAACTGCTGAGCTACATCCACGGCGGGATACAGGCCGGACAACTCGGCAACCATCTCCACGGAAATCTCAAAATCCGTGCCGTCAACCAGCGGAAGCACCGCCGCAGGCGGGGGGCTGCTCGGCAGCTCGCCGCAAACCTCCGAAGGAGGTATATTATCCTTTGCCTTTTCCTTTGTCTTTGTCTTTTCCTTTTCCTTTGTCTTGGTATCATTCGTACACGGTTGTTCGCCGTCGTATACGTCCGTATTCCATCGTTTTCGGATGTTATCGGAGTTTTTCTTACACCGGCTGTCGTATGTTGCCTTATCTCGGTCTATCTGTGCTTTCAAAGTTGGAAATACGAATCTTTCATTACCACGGAGTTGCGGTGCTTCGCCCGTCTTGCTGTATATTAGGCAAGCCGTGAAAAGCCTCCCCCTCTCCGTGTCATTCAGTTCCTCCATACTGTCCAGATAACTGTGATAAGCGCAGAAATATTCAATCGCCATTATCTAATCCTCTTTAATGATGGAGTACCGCGCGAAGCACGTCCGCTCCCCGTACCGGTTCTTTCCGGTGACGGTTTCGCTCTTAATGGGTACGCCCTGCGCTTTCAAATCCCAAATTCTAGCACCCAGCCGGTAACAGCCGTACTCGGTAACGGCCTCGGCTTGGGTGATACTCCCATAGTCTTGCAAATGCCGCAGGATACGCTCACACTGTGTCACGGGGTGCCTCCTCTCCGGTGAGGCGAACCGCCACGCATGGGCGGGTGCCGTACCTCTTGCAGACTGTGGCGTCTGTGATAGCTGCATCATCCTTGTAGGCGATACCGTTCAGGGCATCACACACAATCTTTCCTATGTTGTCCCAGTCGGGTTTCACCATGGGAAGAATCCGATTGTCAATCGCTTCGGCCTGCTTGCGCTTGCTCCACGAATGGGGAACGGGGTAGATTGCCGCAATGTCGACCCGGATAGTGCCGGTGAACTTTGCCCCGTGGGCTTCGCACTGGTATGCCCACGCCACCAGCTTTTCATAGTCCTTCGTTTTCTTTGGGGTGTATGTCGCACCGTTCTGGGTAAAGCGGGGGCGCTCCTTCCCTTGCGGAACGCCGGGAATCGTAAATTCAATCGTCACGTTTTCGCTCCTTCCTTTGGAGTTGGCGGTTTCACCTCCCACCGCCAAGGGGAAAATGCAAACTGTACTGTCAATCTTTTTAAGTAAAGATTGATTTTTCCGGCCTAGAACGGCAAGGCGGGGTCGTCTTCGGTGATCTCCTGATATCCCCAGGGCCTCTGCTGACTGTATCCGTTGCCCCGGTTCGTCTGCTGTGGGGCGCTGGGCTGCCCGTATCCGGCGTTTTGTGCCGTTCCGGTATTAGCTGCCTCCTGCGAGTTGCGCTTGCTGGAAAGCAGCTCAACGTTTGTGGTCACTATCTCAAACGTCCGGCGCTTGTTCCCGTTCTTGTCCGTCCAGTCCCTGGCTTGCAGCGCTCCGGAAACGGCTACGATGTCGCCCTTATGGCCGTACTGCGTCAGGTACTCAGCCCCCTGCCGCCACGTGACGAAGTCCAGAAAATCGGTGACGTCTTTCGCCATCGGCCGCTTGACGGCAAGGCTGTAGGAGCAAACCGCCGTTCCCTCCTGGGTTCTTCTCAGCTCCGGGTCGGCGGTGAGCCGCCCGACAAATTGACAATTATTCATGTGTTCTCCTTCCTGTAAATCAGATCGTTTTCGTTCCAGCCGGGATAAATGCCCATCAGGTACTCCCGGAAATACGCCCTCATTTCCATTCTCGCCGTGGTTTGATCGTACCGACTGTGACATCTGGGGCAGAGGGTAAGCCCGTTCTGGGCAATGCCAAGCCCTCCCTGCGCCCGGGATATGTAGTGGGCGTTGCTCCATGCCAGAGGGGCAGGGGCGGGAGCGCCGCAGAATACGCAGCACGTCCAGCCGTCAATGCTGTCCCGCTGGGCAATCGCCATTTTCTCGTCCCGGGTGAAGTCCCTCGCTTTGGTGTCCTTCCTCAACGCCATTCCTCCTTGAGCAGTTCCAGCTTGTCCGGGGGCAGGGTTTCAATGTCCAGCGCCTTGCAGTCCTGTATCAGATTGTCGATCAGCCGCGCCATCTGTTTGGTGTCGTAGGTGCTGGAACCGTGGTATGCCGCCAGGTTCCGGCACCCAGGCACCTGAGACGCGCCCAGGCTGTCCACCAGCCATCCAAGGCCGTTTTTCTGCCAGCTCCGTGTGAACCGCTCCACATCCTGCTCCCGGACGCACATGGGCGTGTAATTGTCTCCCACGCCCCGAATGGCGTTCCGGTATACCTCTACCGGGGGAATCCCCATAGCGGCGGCAAGCTTGTGAATCAGCACCCAGGCATAGGCGTTTGCGTCCAGGCTCCGCTTTTCCCGATGCTCCTTTAGGGATAAGTCGTAGGGCGCGTCCTTCATCTTCCGGATAAAGGCCATCGCCTTGCCCAGCTCGGAACGGGAAGGCTTTACCATCAGCCAGCCGCCCTCAAGCTTTGCCTCGGTGAATGTAAGCTCCGTCATGCTTGCTGCCACACAAACGCCCGAAGGTTCTTTGTGTCATTGCGGATTGCAAGGCCGGTGATCCGCCCGGTCTTTTCGTCATAGGCGATTTTCTCAACGCTGAACTTATCGTAGCAGTTGAACCTGGTCTTTCCGTTGAAGGACGATGCCTTGATCTCCGCCTTGTTGTTGGGAATCCATACAAACGGGGACGTATACAGTTCTCTTCCGATACCCCAGCGGAACCCGGCACGCTTGAAGGCGTCGCTTGCCTCGCCTTTTTTCTGGTTGCCTTCCTCGTCCTCGCGGCTTTCGATACCGCAGTCCCATTTCCATTGAATACCGCCGTTCTCCTGGATAATCCCGATACCGGCGTAGAGATTGCCCTTGATCTCCTTGTAGTCGTTCGTCCAGTTGCCCGCGCCTACCGTCTCGTCCAGCAAGTCCATATCCGTCCTTGCCGTCTTGTACAGCAGACACACCAGACCATTTTCCTTGACCTGCTTGACCTTGACCTCAATCTCGTCAGCGGTCAGAAACCGAAACATTCTTGCCATCGTCTTCCTCCTTAAATTCCAGCGGGCATTCATACCCAACTGTCGCTCTTGTATCCAGCAGATACTCCCCGGTCAACCGGCACTGCTTCCGGGCGTATGTTTCCATACACGGGCAGAGGTCACAGCACACATGCCCCTCCGGGAAATAAATGCTTGCCGTGGCTTTCTCGTACCACAGGCAGCTTTTTTTATCCGCCATAATCCACCTCAATCATAGGAAATCTCCCGCCATTCCTCCCGGCTGTCCATGCAGAGGTCGCAAATGGCATCGTCCCGGATTTTCCAGTATTTGTGCCCCACGGTTCTTCCGCAGCAGATGCACACCGGCCTTTTCTCGTCCGTTGCCTGGGAATCGTACAGATAATCGTAATCCGGATTCACACCAACATCATCCATTGACTTTCCTTTCTCCATTTGATATACTGTAAATGGAAGAGTTTTTATATCGCTTGCCGTCCCCGGTGCTGTAACATCGGGGCCGGCTTTTTCTATCAAAGAACAACCACGACGTGCCCGCTCTGAATTTCGGATTCCAGCGCCTTTTCCAAGTATTTCTTTACCGTATTCCGGGCGGAAAGCTTCCACATGCCACCGTCGGCTTCAATGAAAGAAATGTTTCTTTCGTTGATACGAATGAGAAATTGAGATTCCGGCTGCTCAACCTCCTGGAACGTGCGGTAAGGCCGTAACTTGATAATGGGTCGGATGGACGCATTGGATTGAAGGTCGATGCCCTTCTTGGTGACAACGCTGGTAGCAACGCCATTGTCGTTGTACGTGACTTTGCTCCCGGTGGTGATATCGGATAGCAGTTTCAAGGCATACTCCGTATCCGCCGTGGGCTGGAATCTTGTGCGCAGAGCGATCAATGCCTCTTCAAACGGCAAGGATACCTTCTCATTCCAGCCGGGAACATCGGTCGCATTTGCAGTATACGGGTACTCGCGGTTGTTACGCAGCTCCGCAGATGGATGGGTGAAGCACTTTACCGTTTTGTGATCGGGAATCGTGATATAAACGGTGCTGTACCTCTGTACCGCCTCCGTTTTTACAAACGCTACCATGGCGTCGAGGCTGGAAAGCTGGATATTATCTACAATTTCCAGATCAGGCTTCACCTCGGCATAGCTACCTTCTGCGTCCGCAATGAAATCATGGTTTCCGGACGTGAACAGGTGCGGCGCACATAGTTCCTGAATTTTTTCGATTGCTTCTTTCAACATTGTTTTTCCTCCTATCAGGCCATTTTGATTATTTTCAGAGACGCGGGGGCTTCCTGCTCTTCTCCGTCCATGGACATCTGCCCCGGAACCTGGGGCACCATTTCGACAACCTGGCACTCTCCAGTGCTGTCATCCCCAGCAACCCAAAGGGTTGTTCTCGCGGGCGTAGTAGGCGCAAGTGCTGATTTTACCGCAACGCTGACACCGATGTTCTGCCGATCATCGTCCGGTGTAAACTCGATTGTGAGCGTCAGCTTTCGTTTTTGCGTCGGTTTGGTGTTTGGGTCAAGGATATTATCAATGACTTTCGCCATCTCCAAATCCACGCGCTCCTGAAACGCGCCCCTTGCCATCTGCAAAATTGATTTTGGATCGTACATTAGAAATCCTCCTGTTTTTAAGATGTGTATCCTTTATCGCCCTCGGATGCACCGTCCGATACCGGCACCCATCAGGATAGCGCACACCCACATTGCGGGAACTGCCGCCTTGTCTGCCAGCAAATCGGCTTGCTGCCACCAGAAAAGCACCAGATTCAGCCCCGCATAGGGGCAAACGCGGAAAACACATTCCCTGATATTGAACGGCTTCCGGTTCTCCGGCACCGGCTCCCACCGGGCATCCATGGGTTTGCTTCTGCTTGCCATATCCTCACCCCCTGACCTTATGGTTCTTGTGGACTACATCGAAAAGCTCTACGTTCTCATCGTCAAACGCCTTGCTTTCCTCCGTTTCCATGCCCAAGGATTCCCGCAGATGCTCATTTTCCCGGCGCAACCGGCGGTTCATCTCCGCCATGGTGCGAAGCTGGGTCGTTTCGTTGGGTGTCATTTGGCGTTCTCCTTGTAGGGGCGAACCTCACTCGGATGAAGTATTTGTATGAAGCCGCTCTTGTCAACCAAGCGGAAACATCCGTCGTCCTGCTGGATATTTACCAGCGTAACAATGTCACCGAGGCCGAAACCGTGGTCAAACTTACCGCCCTTTACCGTGACAACGAACTTGTCCCCGATCTTCGGCTTGCTCTCCTTTGGCTTGTCCTCCTTGCGCTTCTTCTCAAAAAGCCGCTCAACGGCGACCCTTGCGCCCTCCGCTCTGCTGTAGGTATCCTTCGGATTGCACCGGGCTTCTGCGGTCTTCACGTCCCGCCCGCCCCGTTTCAGCGTGGCCGTGGTAATCATCCCGTCAAAGCGGAGTTCCACGGTGCAGGGTTCCCGCTCAGGCTCCACAAGGCCAGCGATCATGTCTTCGTACCAGAACCAATGCCCAAGAAAATCGTCGCGATCCTCCTCTATGTAATAGTAAACTCCGTTATCGTTGATTCCGGATTTTATGATCGTCGCGGTCTTTCCCAGATACTTGTCCATATCAGGGTTCCAGTCCTTCTGCGGCCTCTTGCTCACAATCCGCACCTTATCCCCAACTTTGTATTTCGCCATAAATAACTCCTTTCAAAAGTTCGGCGATCTGCCGTATGTCTCGCGGTAAATCCGCTCGTAGATGTCCGGCTGCTCTTTCATGAATGCTCTGACCCGTTTTCCAAGCTCCCGGATCGCGTTTGACCGAAGCAGCTCTGCTCGTACAGCTTGCAAATCTGCTCCGCTCTGGCCAGAAACTCGTCCGTCTTCGGTGTCATGCACCGAACTGCCAGCGCGTCGCACAGGGATGTCGCGGAGATGATGAAGCCCTCGTTCCGAAGCTGCTGAATCAGCCAGTTGTTCCGAAGATTGTAGGTGTTCAGCGTCTGCCGGATATACTTTGCCAGTTTCTCCCGCTCCCCGTAAGACTGCGGGAGGTTCAGTTTTGCCATCCATTTGTCCCTCCTCCTTAAGTAAAAAAATGTTTGTTTGGTTGACTGCGGCGGAAAGGTTCGCTATAATGCCCATAGCCCGTTGCGGCAAATAAAGAGTGAGGAGGTACTTTATGTCCAACAAACTTTTGTTACCGCCAGTACCGAACCACGAAGGTGGCGTGATGCGTTAGGGCGAGGGGCAGAACCGAAACTGCCAAAGTGAAACGGTGCGTCAAGGACGCAGGTTTGGTCTGCTGTTGAAAGTAAAGCGGGAATCTAGGGTTTCTCGCCGTTTAGGAATACGGGCTTCCAACGCAGCGCATTTCGGCAAATAAATTTGGGGAAAATTCACTCGTGACCAAACCACGGGTGAATTTTTCTTTCCGCCGCAGTCAATTTCTTTGAACATTTTTTCCACAAAAGACTTGAAAATCTGAGTAGCGCATGGTATACTGAATTTGCCGAAACAATAAACCATCCGCTACTCGCCGGAGTTTGAATTTCCGAAAACTCGGATTTCATACCCCGTGATTTTCTGCACCCTTTTTGGAATCGGTGTTCATGACGTTAGTATAGTTCAAAAGGTTCAGTTTGTCAATACGAAAAGTACAATTCGTTCATTTTTGCCGATATGCACAATTACAGGAGGCGTTTTTAGGAGATGTTTTACAATTACTTTGTCGAGCTTTGCAATAGGGCGAAGATAAGCCCTTCAAAAGCTGCGCAACAAATTGGGCTTTCAAAGTCTTCTGTGTCTGGCTGGAAAAACGGCTCAGTACCGAGGGATTCACAAATCATGAGAATAGCAGATTTCTTTGGAATACCTGTATCTGACATCTACAACGTAGTCAATTCGCAAAGAGCAGCTATTTTTAATAGGACTGAGTTTGAGAAATATACTATGAATAGGGAAGAAAAAGCCCTGGAAACAGAAAAAGCCCCGATGCCTATCGACATCGGGGAGGAAAATATTCTTCGGATGTACCGCTCTTTATCTACAGAGGAAAAGGGGGCATTGTACGCCTATGCTCTCTCCCTAAAAGACAAACAGAACGGAGGTAAATAGCATGAAATTAGATTATGACGGATTTATGTTGTATGCGTCTATGCACAACGAGGATGTTCTAAAGGACATTTTGAAATTCACAAGTGAATCTTGGAACGATAGGATCACTCTTTCACAGGATGACATTTCTCTGATTGTGAAGATTTCTCTTGCTTCAACAAAGGCACTTCTTCGTCAGTACCACGAATGAGCAAATTCGCAGACCTGACACCCTCCTTGATAGCCTCAATGATTTCTTCCATAGAAACTACAGGTTTGCTCATATTTTACGCCTCCAAAGATGGTTTTTCGTTGGTTTCATCACTTATTATACCACAATCTGCGGTTTTATCAAGTGGTGGCCGTTTGGACAGCAGATCAGAAAAGAAGCACAGAAGCCTCCGTTTGTTTTCATCTGTTAATGTCCGGTAAACGCTGATAAAGCCCTTTTCGTCCGCTGTCATTTCTACCGCTCCTTTACTTTTTATCATTCTCGAACGCATGTTCGGCTTGCGTGCTAGTTATAACATACTATCTGTCCAATAAAACGGACTAATTAGGGGTTTTCAAAAAATTTTTTGAATTGCCCCGCCACCCGTGCCACAAGGTGACGGGGCTCGCCGCCGGAATGGTGTGTCCCTTACCTTTGGCTAGTATGATAATACTGTTCAGCCGGTGGTGACGTAAAGGTGCATCCGGGTAATTCAGTCGTTTTCGGCGTAATTCGTAGGATTTTTTCGGAAAGGGCGAGCAGAAAATGGAAAAACGGAAAATAATACAACAAATATCGACAATTTGTGATAATCTGCCCACAAAGATGAAATGGGCAAAGGAGGAACAGCACAAAACCAATCAGCAGATTATTGACAGCACGGGGCTAAGTGAATCCATGGTTAAAAAGTTCTTCTCCGGCCACCTGACGGGTCCAAGTATCTATGATGTGACCGCCATCGCCATTGACCTTGGTCTGTCCCTGGATGAGCTGATGGAGCTGTCCCCGCCGAAGCAAGACCAGAGCGCGGAAATCGAACGGCTGAAAACCGAAATTTCACACAAGGAAGAACTTATCTCGGAAAAAGATAACGCCATCTCCCGGCTGGAAGAGCGCAGCCACATGATGGATAAAGAAATATCCGCCGTCCGGGATAACTGGAAGCATGTGACTTATGGAGCCGCAGGGCTTGCGGTTCTGTTCGGCATCTTCCTTATGGTATATGTCTTTCTGGATATGCAAAATCCGAATCTTGGCCTGTTCCAGTCCGGCCACGCCGCGCCGATCGTTTATGTCGCGGCCTTTTCCATTATCGAAACATGCCTGTATATCGTCCGAACTGTGACAAAGCGAAACGCAAAAAGGAGGAACCGCGATGCAAACAATACCAATTGATCTATCGGCTCTTACACCGGAGGAAAGACAGCAGTTTGCGGATAACCCCTCCGTTCTTTCCTCGGACTGCGAGGCGGTCTGCTGTTTGTATATGCGCTACAGTTCCGACCGGCAGACAGAGCAGTCCATCGAAGGGCAGCTCCGGGAGCTGATAGCCTATTGCAAGCACCACAGCTACCGGGTCGCCGCCATTTATGTTGACCGGGCGATTTCCGCCCACGCAAGCATGGACAAGCGGCCAGCGTTCCAGCAGATGCTTTCTGACAGCGCCAGATCGTCATGGAAAACCGTTTTGGTTTACAAGCTGGACAGATTTGCCCGGAACAGGGAAGACAGCGCCATTGCCCGCATGCGGCTCCGTAAGAACGGCTGCAACGTGGAATCCGCGAAAGAGGGCATTTCCAAGAACCCGGAGGGCGTGATTCTGGAAGCCCTGCTGGAAGGCATGGCAGAGTATTATTCTTTGGAGCTGTCCCAGAAGGTACGTCGCGGCATGAGCGAAACAGCCAGAAAAGGGAACAGTACAGGCGGAACTACACCGCTAGGATACACTGTCGTGGATAAGCGCCTGCAAATCGACCCAATTACTTCCCATTTGGTGGAGGAAGCATTTCGCCGGTATGCAGACGGCGATACCGTGGCCGCGATCTGCGACGATTTCAACGCCCGTGGATACCGGACAACGCGGGGAACGAAATTCAACAAGTCCAGTTTCAAGAACGTGTTCCGGAACGAGAAATATATTGGGGTTTACAAGTTTGACGATGTTCGCACAGACAACGCCGTCCCAAGAATTATATCCGATGAGCTTTGGCGGGCTGTACAATCAAGACTGAAAACCAGCGAGCAAGCCCCAGCCAGAGGAAAGGCGAAGGTGCCGTATCTTTTGTCGGGGAAAATTTTCTGTGGTCACTGCGGCGCTCCCATGGTGGGAGAGTGCGGCAGGGGAAAAGGCGGGAAGACGTACAATTATTATTCCTGCGCCAATAGAAAGAAGACCCGCTTATGCGACAAAAAACCAGTCCCGAAGGACTGGCTGGAAGATGTGGTAGCTCAGGACGCTCTTGACGTACTGACAGACGAAATTATCGAATTTGTGGCAGAAGTAGCCGCCCAGCAGTCAGAGGAAGACATTCAGAAGAATACACAGATTCCGGTCATACGAAAAAAGATTTCTGAAATTGAAATTAAAATCCGCAACCTGACGAAAGCGCTTGAATGCGCTCCCGTTGCGCCGGACGCTATTGTGGAAAGACTTGCCGAATTGGAAGCCCAGAAAAAGGGGCTGTCTACCCAGCTATCCGATGAAGAGCGTGGCGTGATTCCGCTCACAAAGGAATCTGTAGTGGTTTATCTGAAAGCGGTAAGAGAAAAGGCGGTTCCGCTGGAAACCCAGAAAGCCATGCTTATTGAAATGCTTGTAAATTCCGTCACCGTTTACGATGACGAACCGGGATTCCTGAAATTTGTGACCGCCTACCGGCTGACGCAGATCCCATCAAAGACATATCGCGTTCCTACTCCGGCAGCATCCTCGTGTTCGGATATAGGGCGTGTTGGGTCACCATTGGACGCAAATCCGAACACAATTACCGTTGTGGGAATGGTTTTCATCCAAACCAAAAGACACGCCCTGCCTTGATTGGTAGGGCGTGTTGCTTTATTTTTTGTACATAGCCTGCACCACTCCGACGTTCTCCGCCCGTTCAATATCCCGCTTGTGCAGATACTCATAGACGGCCATCATGGCCGCAGGCGGCTCGCCCTTCTGCTTGCGGTATTCCTCAATGTGGGAAACAACGGCCTTGTGCAGGGCGTTCATGTGGTTCATTTCCTCCCCGCTCAGCCTGTAAAACAGGTCTGCCAGCTCCGGGTCGTCGTGCTTGTATTCCACGGCCAGCTCTGCGTAGGTGTGCGCGTCCTCCAGCTCGTCCTCAATATGCTCCATCAGCAGTTTGATTTCCTTCATAGCTTACGCCTCCTTTATGTATCTCAGAAGTTTGTCAACCTCTGCCCGGTCAAAGGACAGCTTGCCGACAAACGGGATGTCAAATTCCAGCGGTTTCCGAATCTGCGGGGCGAATGCGTTGTAAAGCGCGTCTTCGTCGATGTTTCCGTCCTCCAACACGCTCAGCATTTTGACGGCGGGAATGCTTTCCAGCCTTTCAAAAATCTGCGGCGTTCTCTTGGCGTACAGGGCTACCACCCCGGCAACAACGACGGCTTTCATTTCCGGAAAGTGGGGAAGAACCTCCTGCTCCACATACCGAAGCGCCCCGTTTACAAAACGTTCTTTTGAAACCATAGTTACCTCCGATTATTGTCGGGGCGGCGATTGCCGCCCCGTTTGGATTAGCCAGCAGCGGCAGCAGTGGGCGCAGTCCAGCTGTTCTTTGCGGGCATGGGTTCAGGGCACACATTCCCAATGGGAATCACAGTCTTGGTCAGCCCGGACAGGGTGTTCAGGGTGTTCTGCATACAGCTGAGGTTTGCAGTGATCTGGGCATTGACAACCGCCTGAGCGGAAATCTGCCCTTCAACGCCACGCAGACGGCCATCCAGATACTGGTACATGTCCAGTATCTTCTGGTCAGTGTAGGTGTTGGCGTCTCGCAGCTTGATATCGGACTTGAGCGCCGCGATCTCAGCCGCCTGTCCTGCTTCATACCGGTTCACAACGTGGTCACCCTCGGAGCAGTTGCCGCCGAAAATGCCACCGTTCGCCATGCCCAGCAGGGTGGAAATGCCGCCGATGTAGCCGCCGATACCGCCCACGCGGTCAGCAGCAGTGAAATTTAGAGACATATAGAAGTCCTCCTTCAAAATATTAGGAGGTGGCCACCTTCTATCTATAGAATAACAAAAAAATCGGTAGGGAAACTCTCGTTTCCCTACCGACTTACAATCACATATCCTTCAAAAAGCTATCAGAAGTCTATGTTTTTCGGGAGTATGTAGCTATACTCCTGCACACTGTTATAGGAGTTTTTCAACTTCCTAATGTACCTATCTAATGTGGCAAGGGACATGCCGTAAGCGTGGCACTGCTGTACACGGCTCCATCCGGCGGCTCGGGTGCGGATGATCTTTTCCTCCAACGGCGTGAGAATCGCCAGAGAACAGAACTCATCCAGAATCACCCGATTCCACGGGACTTTATCCACTTATCACATCAGTCCTCCTTTGGGGAACTGTAGGTTCTTGCCTGTTTGCTGTCAGAGATACCGGCGGTGGTAGGATCATTAACCACGCCCAGAATCACCAGCAGGGCAAACACAGCGTTCACCACGGCCAGCAGCTTATCGCCGATTTCGCCCAAGTCCAGCGTAAAGCCGAACAGGGCGGCCACCGTTTGTACCAGCAGAAGCAGCGCGGGAATCGCGGCCAGCCAGAAGTTCTTGTTCTTGATACGTACAACCCAGTTAATCATTTTGTTTCCTCCTTAAAGCGTAATGCCCTCGATCTCAGCCCGGATTTTCAGGCAACGGATGTAATTCCCCATGTGCTTCTTCTGCTCCTTCAGAAGATCGAGCGAGCAGTTGGGGGTGAACGGCAACGTTCCAGCCTCGTACTTCACGGTCATTGCGTCCAGTTTGTCGTACCGGATTTTTACCTGCTGGTACTCGGCCTTAAAGCGCTCCTTATAGTCAGCGCTTGTCATGCCCTCGATGGTGTCTTTCAGTTCGTACATTTTGTTTCCTCCTTAAATTTTAGCCCAGCCCAAGCCGGGCAAGAATAAACCCTACAACAGCGGCCACAACGATGTAGATGACCTTTTCCACAACGCCCTTCCACCGCTTGCCGGGTTCGGCTTTCAGCTCCTGCACGTCCGTGCAGAGGCCGTCAACCTTCTCCCCGGTAACTTCCACCTTCTCCGCCATGACGGCAACAGACGTTGCCAGCGTGTTCACCGCTTCCGTGTGCTTCTCCAGAGCGTCCAGACGGTGGGAGTTGGATTTGCTCCGCTGTTCTACCGCAGAAAGCCGCCCAGCGATTTCCGTTTCTTCCATTGGCATACTCCTTTCTCAGCCGTTCCACCGAGCATATCCGGGACGGGTATCTACATGAATACCCCAGCTGTACAGCCCAATTCCTCCAGTGTGCCCCAGAACTTCCTCCGCTACGGCTTTCATCTTCGCCGGACTTGCGGTACTGTGCAGATCAGCGGCAAGCCCAAACAGATGCTGAGAATTGGACACACCACCAACCTCCGCGTTGTGCGCCACGCACCGCACGCCGGAACCACCGCCGTCCACAATGGAAATCGGGATGCCCAGCCGGTGCCGGATTTCATCCACAGCACGCACCATGGATTCTTGCGGCTCTACCGGGAACCCACCGCACCTGCCGCAGGGGCACCGAAATTCCTCCCGGGTAAAATACCGGATATCGTCCCAGAACGTCCCGGTTTTCGGTTCGTCGCTGCTCTCCGGCTTCTCTACCTTTACCGCCGTCCCGGCAATCGCACCGATCAGCATTTTCTGAGTAGCCGCCCCCGGAATCCCGTCCACGGTAAGCCCATAGTCGGCCTGAAACGCCCGAATCGCCCCTTGGGTATTCCTGCCGTCAGCTCCATCGATTGCGCCGGGAGAATAGCCCAGGTAGGTCAACAGACATTGAATTTGTTTGATGGTCATTTGATCACCACCCCGTACTTCGCCAGAATGGCAATGATGTCGTCGGTGAGGACTTTTTTCAGCTGACCGGGGGGCAGCTTGGCGATGCTTGCGGCGATGGTGCGCATATCCTGCTCCCCGTCCTCGGCGGCGCGGATTTCCACCAGCCGCTTTTTGGCTCCGTTACTCCACTTCTTCATCCGGCTTCACCTCCAAAATGGTCAGGGCGTTCTGCATGTCCGCGCCTTCGGCCTTCATTTCCGCGATTTTCGCAAGGATTCTCTGCTTCCGTTCTTCGATGGTCATGCGTTCACCCCCAGAGCGGTTTCGATTTCGGATAATGCGGCTTCGTACTCGGCATTCTGAGCAGCGAGAGCCTGATACTGCTCCCGCTCATACTCCCGCTGAGCGGTGTCCAACTCTGCCCACGGCTTCCATGGGGCGATCATCTCACCGGTGAACACCACGCCGTCGGCGCGTGTCCACGTCTGACCCGCCGGTACGTAGCGATAACCTTCGATATAGGTGGGGCATTTACCATCAAAAGCGGCGGTTTCTACAGGTGTGTACATGCCGTCGGGGTTTGTGGTATGGCACTTGAAATCGGAATCAATGTAAATCACTACTTCTCCCCCCAAACTTCGCTTATTGTCATCGTTGTTTTGGCATAGCCCCTAGTGGTTATCCACACTCCAACGCATCCGGCGTTCATGGATGATACGTCCACAGAGAACAACCCTGTTTTTGTTATGCTCAGCGAAACCGGGAAACTCGGGGTCTGTTTGTTTGGAAACTCGGACGCGACGCAGAGCTGGAAGGAGAACGCATTGCCGCCGCTCGATGTTGCCCCTATTCCTGTTATTCGGAATTTCAGTGTCGAAATTTCGGACAGGTCTATCACAGAGTTTGTAAAGACATGCCCATATCCAACAGAGCCGCCGAAAACCTCGGTAGATATCTGCATACTACTTTCGTTAAAGGTGACAACCTTTGAAAAGTCTTCGTGACCCCACACGGGCGAAGACCACCCGCCGGACACTGCATCGCAGGTATCTCCGTCCTTGTACAGCCATAAAAAATAGCTAAGCGCAACGCTCACACTCTGGCCATCCGTGGTGATAGTTGCGGCCTTGCTGTCGGTCTCCGTCCCACTTGTGGAGGTCACCGTCCACGTCCCGGCGTTCGGTACGATGCAAGCCCATGTACCGCTGGTGTCAGGGGCGGATAGAGTCGTTGTGCCGTCAGAGCAAGTGCAGGTTGAACCGGCGGGATAGGTGATGTTGATGGTGGCTGCAAAAAATGCAATCATGGTGGAATAATCGGTTGTGACCACAACATTCTTTTGGGCAGTCTTGCCGTCACTGGTGATGGTAACAGTCCACGTCCCGCTTGCAAGTCCCTTGAAGACCACCACACCGCTTGTTCCGGAGTTCTTGGTCTTCGTCTTGCCGTCCTTGGAAACAGTCACAGTGACGTTCGCCGGGGCTGTGACGGTAAGGGTGCCGCCTGTGCCGCCGCTGGAACCGAATCCATATAAAGGCACTGCAATGCTCATACGTACACCTCCACCGTAATCGGAATGTTCACCGTGGGCTTGTCCTCAAGGCAGGTAAACGTCAGCGTACTGCCTGACCGGGAAGCGAAGCTCACCATACCGCACGCCTCTTTCAGCGCGACATTGGTGGCCGTGTTACTCCCGTACACTGGATAGGCCATCGCGCGCTTTGTATCCGTCAGACCGGAGACCGTAACAGACTGGGTATACGGGGCGCTGGCAGACCAACCGGCAGCGGTTAACGTTGCAGTCTTTGCAATCGTTTCGGCATTACTTGACGCCGTATCTACGTACCCCTTGGTCGCGGCATCAGCGCTGTCCGTGGGCGCACCTAATGCTTTAATTTTATGGGAGTTCATGACAATATTCCCGGTCATTAAACCGCCAGCATTAGGCAACGCCCCAACATCTTCAGCTTCTAGCTCAACGTTGCCAGTGGAGTTAGGCTCTTTGCCGCACACTTTGGATACAGCTCCAGTGCCATCCAAGCCCATGCGGGAGACGGAGTAGGCATAAATCGGGTTTCCGGAATTGAACGTCATTGCAACTCGCGTCCACAGGTAAGCGCCCTGTGCTACCGTGGGAATGCTGCCTTGCCAGTTTCCGGACGGTATAACATTCCCGGATGTGCTGGCTTGATATGTTACGGACTGGCTGGTCAACAGCGCCGGGTTCCCGATGTCGCCCTTTTCGCCCTTGATCTCAAACCACTGGTACTGCGTCCAATCCGTTGGAGCAGTTGCGGAATTGCCGCTGTATACGCCCATCCAGTTGTCAGGGAGAACACCGAAGCTGTGAGAAGCCGCCGTTGGCTTCTGAGACGCGTACCGAATCCAGACGTATGCGTTGTCACCCTTATCGCCCTTTGCGCCGTTCGTGACGGTAAACGTGCTGCTGGTGCTGTCGTTGTAGGTGATGCGGTATGTATCCACAAGGCCGCTTGTGGATACTTTGGCAATGGTTGAAATGCCCTTGCCGTTGGACACGTTGAAATCAAAGGTAGTCGTATCGGCAAGCGTAATGCGGTATGTATCCGTCAGGCCGCTTGTGGACTGCTTCACGATGCTGCTGATACCGCCGTGGCCGTCAGCTGCGGCGGTAAGCCAGTTCAGCAGAATTTGTCCCGTCAGCTTCTTTGCCGCGCTGTCCTGCTCCAGGACGAAAAGGTCAGCGGCTTTTATCTGTTCCGCTGCAATCAGCTCGGATATTGCTTTATCTGCCACGCTTCTTTACCCCCTTATTCCATGTATCAATGCGCTCCCTTTGCTCTTTTGTGAAAAGGTCACTACTACCGATGTATACGGTTCGCCCGCACACGGGGCATTCCATATCCACGATGTGTCCATCTTCATCTGTGTGCATGATCGGGATTTCCCCGCAGCATCTATTAACAACCACTTCCGCCATTGGGTACCTCCTGCTCAGTCTCCTTGTCAGGGGCAGGAGGCGCAGACAGCGCCTGCACCACCTCTTCGACGGCCTGCACACTGCCCAGCATCCTGTCCCAGTTTTCCCGTCCTGCGACCTGAACGCCCTCGAGGGTATTCAGGACTGCCCTAAGCTTCATTACAGGGTTCATTTTTACTCCTTTCCCAGCACGACGCGAACAGCGCCGGTTTCCGGTACGATAGCGATTATCTTCGTATATTGGGCGGCGTACTGCCCTTCCCACCACATTTGCACCGTCTCAGCGGGATTTGCAAATACCGTGGCAATCGTCGCCAGGGATTCCCCGAGAATACGGATGTTTATCTGTCCCGCCTGGGGGAAAGGGTTGAAATAGTCGCAGTTGAATTCTTTTCCTGTTGCGGTTTTCAGTTTTTCCATACTTAAGCCCTCACTAATACAGTTTGTGATAATCCGTTTCCGTCCGTGATTGTTCGCCAAGCTACCTCGTAGTCTTTGAAATAGAAGCTCGATGCAAACAGTACGGCCGCATCAACGTAGCTTGCGGTATTCCACCCATTGAACACACCATTTGCAAAATCCGCATACCCAAGCGAGGTATTGATACCTCCGCTGGTGTAAGCCGTTGATATGGTGTTGTAGCCGATTTCCGAGCCGTAGACACTGTGACTGGCAAGTCCAGACCCGTCAAGGTACCCATCGTCGCCGCCATAGTCAATTCTTCCAGCACTGACGCTTCCCCGGAAATATCCATTCTCAGCGTACAGATTCCCGGTCGGCGTAATTTGCACGCCGTTAGCCTCAGAGCCGCACTGAATGCCGTTTACGCCGATGTAAATACCCCGGCTGTTGGTGCCGTTCCAGACCTGATTGTTATAGCTCAGGTAGTCGGATTGGATATCAAAGCCGCCGATTTTGCCACTAAGGGCGGTGATCTTCCCCCGAACTTCTGCGCCGGATTTGGTGACTTTGAACACCGTGGTATTGTTGGCCTTGACCGTCCAGGAATCATTAAGCAGCTCCCAGCCGAAGGACGAGCTGCTGCCGCCGGTTTTGGTCACCCGCGCGGAAATCTGGTCACTCTGAATGTCCAGCCGCGAGGTGAGTTCATCCCCCTGTTCGATACGGGCAGAGACTTCGGCGGAAATCTGGTCGGCCTGAATTTTCAGTTGCGCCCTGGTTTCTATAAACTGGCGTTCTACTTTACGTGTTTCGTGGGATTTATAGGGAGCGGATTCGTCGATTTCCTCAGAGCCGGGGGCGGAAACATCCGCGCGTATCATTTTTCCGTAGGACTTCGACACGCTGTAGATGCCGCCATGGGTTCCTTTAACCTGAACCGCGTCTCCAATCTCCGCCGCCGGGTCTAAGATTGCGCCTGTAGCCGTATACGTCTGGTAGGAATAGCCGTTGATTCTGGCCAACATATCGTTTGCCATTTTCTGAGTTCCGAAAGGGTTTTCGGAGATCAGTTCCTTGCCGCTGTCTGTACCCGCCGTATACTCCACGCCGTCAGCAACCTTCAACGTGACGCGGCTGTACGCGCTGAGTGGGTCTGATATTTTCAGGCTGTCGGCGGCAGACCCGATGATGAACTTATCAAACAAGGATTCTGGCACCTCCAAACGTGATCGCTCTGTTATCGCTTCCGCCAACAATCAGATAGCTGGTTTCCTTCGGAAGCCCCGTGAGCGTGACCAGCATCAATTCTCCGGTGGCCGTCATAGCCCAGGAGCCGGTGTACATTGCGCCGATGTAGCCAATGACCTCGCGGCAGCTGTACCCGGCAGGGTACGGGATTTCGTAACCAGAGGTGACGATTTGATATACCCGGCTATCCAGCGAGATGCCGACTGCATCGGAAATCTCTTTCAGAACTTCAATGTCACTTGCAGGCCAGTTAAGGGAGGATTCTGCCGGATAGTCTTCTTCCAGAAGAAGCATTCCGTCGTATCCGTGGAGCGTTAGTTTTGTCCGGTCGCCGATTTCTCCTTCGCTCCGTTTGTCAATGTAATACTTTCCTTGGGGTAGCCATTCAGAGGCGGCATTCTCATTTGCAGCTCTGATATATGGCCGAAGAAGCGCACGTTTTGGGATATCACCATAGGGATGAATCATTTCAACGTTGATCTCACCGGCGCAGGTTTTTCCAACGTCAGGAGAATCGGAAAGAAGCGGTTGCTTCTGCTCCATGGATATCAGCAGTTCTTCACCGTAGCCGGTTTCGGCGCCACCGCTATCTACCAGAATGCGCACTCCGCCGAACGTGATTGCGCTTCCGCTTTTGTCAATTAGCTTTCCGGTATCACCGATGCAGAGGCGGTTTTCAAACCAGTGGTTGCCAGCTACAATGTCCCGGTATTCCTGTGATACGTTCTGCATAAGTGCCCGTCACCTCTCAATCAGTGGAAAGGTAATGCCGCTCCACCAATCGTCTTCCGGCTTCTCTATCAGGAAAGATGCAGGGTTATTGTTGGAGTACATGGTCACATTGTTGCGGTACCCGCTCATAGGGTCGTAGTAGTCCACGGTCACATATTCCGGGAGAATGGTATGCAACACGGTCATAGCTTCCTCAGCCGTTAGCGGGCGGCAGGTGATGTCCAGACGGATTTTGGTTGTCACCCGGCCACGCTGCATTGTTCCGTCCATTGTGCGCCCGGAATTGGGGGCGTCAATGTCGTTGCGCTGCCACTTTACGCCCTGTTTGGCGATGAACGGCATGAAGTCCACGCCGTTTATCTTGAGCATCATCTTCATGCCGTTTTCACTCCTTTCGCTTATCCATACATTCTTGCGTTCCTGCGCTGGGCATTCCGGACAGCCCGGTCAAAGTCATATCCGCCGCCACCTCCGTTGTCCTGATTGCGCATTTCTGCAATAATCTGCTGAGCGACAGCATAAATAGCGGTAACAACATCATCATTGGCTTCCCGAACGCCGTAGGTGATACCATCAACGATCTGGTCATTGTTGGCAACCGTTGTCCGTCTGCCAATAGAGCCAACCATTTCTGCCCCGGCTTCGCGGGCTATAAAGAGTTGGCCTTGGTCTACGAAACCACCGTCGGCATAGCGCGGAATGGAAACTGTGGGAATCGCCGAGATACCGCCCGTATATCCGATGGTGCGCATAAGCGCATTTACAGCAGATATAATGGTATTTGTTGCGTAGACAATGGAGTTAAGCCCGATCGTCATGTTACCTAACACGTTGTTCCAATAACCGGCAAAGGAAACACTCACGCTTGACCAGAGGCTTGTCCATCCATTTAAAAACCGATTGGCGAACGTATTCTGGGCTGCCAGAATATCGTTGAACGCCGCTGTAAGCTTGGGCGTTTCCACAACCATTCCCACAGAGAATCCCGTAACCAGTTTTGAACCAGCATCTTTCAGGTTTGTAAAGATTCCAGTAGAAAGCTCGATGGTTCCCGCGTCACCGGTCAGTTGCTTCATCGTGGTCATAAATGTGATATAATCGGTCAGAAGCGTTACCGCCGTCTCTAACTCCCCGTTCGCAGTGGTAAGCTTTTCATTTAAAACGGAGGCATCACTTGCTACGGCTCCGACCTTATCCGCAAAATCACGAATTGGATTTCCTGCGAAAAGTTTCCTAAACCCACCGACAATGCTGTCCCAAGTGATGCTACCCATGCTATCGGTGTAATTGGAGATTTCAGACGCCAAACTGGTCATGAATACCGTGAAATCATGTGTGTCGGATGTAAGCTGCGGAAGCGTACCATTCAGGTCTCGCATAGATGGAGCCAAATTGTCATTAAGCTCGTCTGCAACCGCGACAAGGCTTTCCGTAAAAAGTATGAACGCGCCTGCCAGCTCAACGAGGATTGCTGTCCCAAGCCCGATAGCCAACGGGAGAAGCCCTGCCGTTCCAACCGTTGCTGCTCCGAGCGCGGCTGTAACAACGCCGATTCCGACAAGCAATCCGGTTCCGATACCTATTGCGGTGGCGATATCCTCACCATTATTCAAAACGGGTTCCCACGCCTTGCCGATTTCGTCCAGCCCTTTTCCGACGCCCCAAATTTCTGCAAGGAACAGGGCGGTCGCAACTCCTAGTTCCAGAAGAATAGCTGTTCCTATGCCGACATTCAAAGCTACCGTTGCTCCTGCAGTGCCAAGGGCATAGCACGCGACGCCAATAGCGGCCATAAGTATGGTTCCGACGCCAACAGCGATGGCGACCGTTCCAGCATTGTCAATGACCGGTTGCCACGCTTCGCCGACCTTGCTCAGTTCCCAGCCAAGAACCGCGATCGCGCCAACGAAGATGATTGCGCCAGCGGCGACTTCGGCAAGAATCCCAACGCCAAGACCGATGTTTTTTGCAAGGCTGAGCATTTTGGGGCTTAGATTTCCGCCGATTGCATCGCCGAGGTTCCCTGCCGCCTCTGCCGTCTGAGATACAGATTTCGCGGCGCTTCCGGCATTGGATATGCCTTTGAGCTTGGAGAAAAGGTCAAGAGCAGTGGCAATGCCACCCATGATTTGGATTGCGCCGATCAAAAGCGTTGCTTTATCAACGCCGCTCCAATCGCCCTTTTTAATTGCTTCCCAGTTGGCAGCAATTTCTGTTATGACGGAGGAAAGCCCTTGAATAGCCATTGCCCAGCCTGAAACATCCAAGCGCCCAGCAAGAACGCCAATTCCAATCGTTATATTGGTAAGCCCTCTAATTGCGGTGTTCGCGTTCTCCCAGTTTGTTCCATTATCCGCAATATCCTTTATTGCACTGGCATATTCTCCTACTCCCTGAACAAGTTTTAGCGCACCGCCGAGTTTATACTTTCCTCCAATGACTGCGATGTCGCCGACCATTCCCGCAAACTCGCTTATAAGTTTTGAAACGTTGGAGAAGTTTGCTCCATTCTCCTGAATGTCTTTCAGGGATTTCATAAACTCGTTAAGGTCGGCGATAAGACCGATTCCGCCAAGCGTGAGAGAGCCAACCTTAGAGATGTTTTTGAAAAAGCCGGAAAGGGTATCTACACCGCGTATAAGCGATTCGGATATCTTCCACGCTAAAAATATCGCGGCGATGCCCTCCGCAATTTCTCCGATTTCTTTCAGGTGGCTTGTAATCCAGTCAACGAACGGCTGTAGCTTCTTTTTCCAGGCATCAATCTTTTTCGTTACGGCATTTTCCAGGAAGTCATATCCAGGAGTGGGGAAGTCCAGACCTCCACCGCCGTCTCCTGCACCGCCTCCACCTACGCCATTGCTCTGGTCGGGGAGAACATTCAGTTCGTCAAACCCGGCGAGGTAGCGTTTTAGCTCCTTGGCAGACCCAGCGGCACTGTCCATGTTGTCGGCAATGTCTCCGCTTCCGGACGCTGCGTTCCCAAACGAAGACCCCCATTCAGGGTCTTGAATCGTCACATCAAACAGGGCGGCAATGGCCGCTATGATTTCCTGCAAGGCGCTTGCCACGGCAATAGCAATTGGCAAAACCTTCGTCAGAATCGGAATAAAGATGTTTCCCACGGCACGTGCGGCTTGTTCCAGCTCCGCCCGTAGTACCCGCAGCATGTTTGCCGGATTTTCCAGCGTCCGCGCCATATCACCTTGCACCTGCGTTACCTGCGTCATCATGGCGTAGTACCGCAGCTGGGATTTCTCCGCCTGCGTCATGCTGGAAACGCTCTTGTCAATTCCAAGATTCAAGCGTTCCTGCTCCAACCGGGCAACAGACAGGTCGTAGCCCAGCCGCCGCAGAGGTTCGAGTTCTCCGGAAATACCGGACTGAACCTTCTGCATTGCCGATTCAAAATCGATATTATAGAAGGAGGCAAGGTCATAGCCCAACTGCGTCAGGTTCTTGGCCATGAACGCTGCCTTGTCACCAGCCACACCGAAACCTGCGATAATGGTGTTAAAGACGCCCTGATTCCGCATCCATTCAGCGGGGTCAATGCCCATTACATCAGAAACCTTCTGGGCGTAGTTATAGGCTTCCTCGGCGTACTTCCCCATTGAAACGGTGAACAGATTCAAATCCTCCGTATACTGGGACGATTTTGCAATTGCGATACCCAGGAGCTTTGCCGCCGCCCGGTATATGGCCACAAAGCTGATTGCTTTGAGCGCACTGTTCCAAGCATTTGTGCTTGTGGTTGCCCGCCTTACCGTACCGTTGTACTGCTCCGTCGATGTAATCAGCCTTTGAATTCTGCTTGGAAATGCCGAAAACCCGGAGGAAACCCTGTTCATTTCATCCGCAAATGGCTTCATGGCCGAAGCCAAGTCTTTCATCTGCTGAGTGAACTTATCAATATCCGCTTTCTCAAGCTCCTGGATGACCTCTGGCAGCTTTTTCAGCTGGTTGATGAAGGAAGTCATATTAGACCGGCCAAGCTCGGACAGAGGCTGCAATCCGGATGCCAGATTCCGCAGTTTTTCTCCGGGGGTGTCCGGCAGATTGGTGATTGCCTGATTGATGGCCCCCAGCTGGTTTCCGATGGACGCGGAAATTTTCAGGCTATCCGTCTGGCCTTTCAGATTGCTCAGGGAGCTGCTGATTCGGTTCATCTTGTTCGCAAAATCGCCGGTATTCATGTTGTTCACGGCATTCTTGATCTGCGAAATTCCTGCTGCAACTTTGGAGAGGGCAGTTGTGGAACCGCTGATCGACGTTTTTAGCTCTGTCAACTTTTTTGCCAGAACCTCCACCCCTGCGGATGCCGCGGCACTGTCATTCACAATCTGAAACTCAATGCCCTGCATTTCCACATTGTCAGCCATTCCCTTCACCGCCCTTCTTCTCAAATTTCTTGTTGATGGATACCATAAACATCTCCATCATGGCTTTCGCCTTTTTGTCGCTCTTTTCCTGCTGGGTCAGCTGCTTTTCTCCACTATCCGCCGCTTTCCGCTGCCCAGTGTGCAGCTCAAAGGGCTGCTCCCGGTATGGAATGGGCTTCGGCGGCTTCTTGCTGAAACTGAACCGCAGAACCGGGGCGGCATCCAGAAGGGCTTCATAGTAATAAGCCCCTTGCATCCACATATCCTGATTCTTCAAGTCCCGTTTGATCTTGTCAGCTTCCCGGTAGGCTTTCACCAGTTCCACGTCCTGATTCCAGAACTGGTCATAGGTCATGCCGATTGCAAGATAGTACGGGAATAACTTCTTGAAGATATTTGTGTAAGCGTAAGAGGGGGTAGGGGTCTCCCCACCCCCTCCGTTTTCGGAAAGAAGTTCGCTTACTCTACTGCTTCCCAGCCGGGGTTTCCCTCGTTTTCCTCTTCATCATCGGAAAGCAGGGTGTACACGGCCTCGGAGTACATTTCCGTCAGCACCTTCACAAGGCCGGACTTGTTACTCAGACCGTCGTAAATCTTGTTGATGGTAGCAACCTTGGTGTTGGGGTGATTTGCCGCAAAAGCGCCGCTGAACAGCATGGGGATCATGGTAGCGGGCTTGTCGCCAAGCTCATTGATGGAGAACCCGATCTTCTCCATAGCAGAAACCGTGGAGCGGGTGAACTCCAAACTGTACTTCTTGCCGTTGTAGGGAATGCAGATTTTCTTAGCCATCGCTAATCCTCCTTAAAAATGTGTGGTCTGTGTTTTGGCTCAGGTTGCGTCGTCCAGCTCAATGGGCGTGGACGGGGCAATGGAAATGTTCAGGTCTACAACCTCGTTGACGCCGCCACCGGTGGCGTAGGCGGTCAGCTGACCGTCAAACTTGAACTTGCCGTCGCTGCCGGTGGGGGTCAGGGTACCGCCAGCCTCGTCGCCACCGAACCATACGGCGTAGCTCTCGGTCTTTCCAGCCAGCGCTTGCAGCGCTTTGTAGTCAGCCAGAGTGTAGTTCGCGGTGAACGCCAGCGCGTCCAGAGACTGGATACCGGCGATGTAGGTCTGCATCTTGTCAGACAGGGTAGTGGTTTCCAGCATCTCCGGATCGCCGCCCAGATCAGGGAATTCCTTGATGTCAATGAGCTTTTCGTAGGTGTTGCCGGTGGTTCCCTTTTTCATCAGGAAAACTTTATACGTGCTTATGGCCATGTTTAATCATCCTTTCGTTGTAATAAAAAACGGGCTGCCTCCTGTGAAGCAGCCCTTCGGCTCTCTTTCCGCCCTTGCGGAAAGGTAAAGCATATTTACCTGCGGTAAATTGTTCCGCCGTCCGTCTCCGCCCGATACCGGGCTACCAGACGGTAAATCGTCCCGTTTTCCATATTCGGAACAGGGGACAACGAAATTCGCGTGAAATTCCGTTTGTAGAGCATTTCGTCTATAACGCCCATGATCTCCCGGCAGGCGCTTTTCTTGCTTCCTGCCTTGTCGGAGTACACATTCACCTCGTACATCAGCGTGGAAAACTTTTCCCGGTCGCTGCTGTCCAGTCTGTTCGCGGACATATAATTGTCCTGCTCTACGATGCTTACATAGGGGAATTTTGGAGGAGCGTTCACATATTCTCCGGATACCGAAATGCCCTTGAAGCGCTTTCGCAGAGCCTCGGCAATGGGGGTATAGATCAGCTTTTCAATATCAATCAAGCCCTGAACACCTCCATAACGATTCTCGGAAGCTCCTGCTCAATCGCTTTTCTCGCCTCATACATGGGCATTGCAGGAGGATTTCCGTATGTGTGGCCGCCGCCCTTGTCTTTGGGCAGATACCAGCCTTTGGGGTCGTCCCAATGACCTTTCCCGTCCGGGTAGGTGCCAGCCCCCATGCCAAACTCCGACGCTTCCGGGTGCCCGGTTCCGTAGGTGATACCGGCTCCAAATTCAATGAAAAGGACGGATTCCCCATCGGCCTTTACGGCGTAACCATTCGGGATTGCCACGACGGACACGGTTGCATCCCTCATCCCGGTGTAAACAGCCCGTGAGAACCGAATGGAAGCCACAGAAGCACCCAGCATTGCCAGCCTTTCGGCCAGTTCCTTTGCCTTGTCCTTCTGCCAGCGTTTGTATTCCTTCAATTCGTCCTGAATCTTCTGAATGCCGGAAACCGACAGCGGAATCACGATTTTCTTGTAGCTCACGACACGCTCACCTTCGTAACGGCGATAGACACTGAGTTCAGAGACTTTGCCACCCGTCTGACCATGTAGTCATACAGGGGCTTCCCGTCCTCGTCATACACAGGCTCCTTGTCCAGAAACAGCACGGTATTCTCGTCAACAGGGCAGGTCATGTCATCCGTAACGATGACCTTGTCATACCCGGCAAGATTGCCGAACTGCTCCACCTGAGAAGCCCCGGTCGCAGCGGATACGTTGGCGCGGAAGGAAACGGCAGGTTTGTACACAACAGTTTCCTCGCCGGTTTCGTTGCCGTCTTCGTCGGTGGCAGGCACTTTCCGGTCATACAGCAGATACCAGAAGCTTTGCTTGTTTCGCTCCATGATTCTCATACTGTCACCTCACAGAACCCCGGCCATGGGGACGATCTGTCGCATCATGGATTCCGGAACGTCCCCGTTCTCGTAGGAACGGGAAATGCCGTTCTCGCTGTGAGACAGCTCCCCCTCGCCGCCCCGCTTGTTCAGAAGATACGTAGCAATCTCCACCTGTAGATAGCTGTACTGCTCCGGAACCTCCTTAATAGAAGGGTCAAACGGGTATGCCCTGCGGCAAATCTTACTTGCCGCAATGCCAAGGTAGGCAGAAACCGTGCTTTCGTCGGTTTCATTCGCCATGGCTTTTACCAATGCGTTTTTCTCGGCTTCCTGCACGGTTTCTTACCTCCTTTCATTCTACGGGTTCTCCCGCCTTCTTGCGTGGTTTCTTGATAACGGGAATAGGATTATTCTCCGATAAACCAAACTTGGTGATAACTTCCTCGCGGGTGAGCGGTACGGGGTCGTTGAGGATATCAACGACTACCGTTCCCATCACCACAGAAGTGCTCTCCAGTTCGCGCCGGGTAATCACCTTGTCCTTTGCGGTAAAGCCCACGTTGCGAAAGTGGTCTCCCTCGCGCACATACACTTTCCCGTCAGAAACATAGAACATGGTGAACCTCCTTAGCCGTTGGTGATGATCTTTGCCAGAGCAATGGTCTTCGGGTCGGCCACGATAGACCAGTTGGCAGATGCCGCAAGCTGAGCGTCCGTGGGAGAAGCGGTGTAGCCGGAAGTGGGTTTGGTAAAGCTGAAACCGTTGGGGTGCATGGTTTCACGGATACGGGTCACCAGCGCGTCATAGCCGCCGCCCTTGAGCGCGTCACGGGTCAGTTCGGAAGGAACCTTCACGGGAGCTGGGGCGTACTGAATTGCGCCAAGGCCGAGGACGTAGGTGGTGTAGGTGGCCGCTTTCGCACTTTCTCCGCTGGTAGCGGCGGTGGAGGGGCAGCTGTCATCTACGACAACAGTCATGCCATTCACGGTGCCAATGCGGAGGGGACGCTCCACGCCGTTGGCGTCGGTGTATTTCAGGAAGTCCAGCAGCTTCAGGCCAGCCATATTGGTGGCGACCTTACTGTGCATGAACACCAGCCGGAAAGCGTCCTGATTGTCACCCACGGCCTTCTGAATCGCATCGCCAATGGTGGTCGCACCCATCTTGTTTGCATCCGCAACAGTGGTGGACGCGGAAGACAGGTCAGTGATGTGATTCGCCCAACCGGCAAACTCACCGCTGCCGGTCACGCCGAAGACCGCATTCAGGATTTTCAGCATGATGGACTGGCGCTGCTTCTGCCAATACTTGGACACCTGAGACACGATCTGCTGCATGGGGTCGGCACCGCTGTTGTAATCAACGATGAAGTCCTTCTCCTTCCAGCCGTGGGCGCGGCCAAACACGATACCATTCTGAGCGCTGCCTTCGGGGTCGGTCAGGGTGATGTCAGTTGCGCCATCGTAGTTCTCAGGAGTGCCGCCAATGACTTTGTAGAACGGCAGCGTATAAAAGTCAGATCCGTTGGAAATCAAGCCCGCCAGTTCTGCGTTCGGGGCGACAGCGCCGCTCTCAAACATCGCGGTCAGGGTGGGGTCTTTCGCATTTGCCCAGTTGTAGTTAAACAGCTCAGGGTCAAACGGAAAGCCAAGATAAGTAGCCATAATGTTTTACCTCCATAATCATTTCAAAATTGTTTTCCAGTCAGGATTGTTCTTGATAAACTCCATCTGGGATTTGGTGTCGAGTTTCAGGAAATCCGCCTTGGTCATTGCGCCGCCGGGGTTTCCATCCGCGCCTCTGGGCGTTCTTTTCAGCTTGTCCGCAATGACTTTTTGGGCGTATTTTTCCAAAAACGTCTGGTTGTTGGCAAAAACCGTAGCCATATCGCCGGATTCCATGGCCGCCGCAGTAGCGTCCGCAAGGGCTTCATCATAACCCTGAGCAACCAGCTTCGCTTTGTAACCGGCAACGGTTTTTTCCTTCCGCAGACCGGCCAGCTCCTTTTCCATGTTCTCCCACTTTTCGGCCTGCTCCTGTTGCTTCCTCTGCTCGTCAGTCAGAAGCGCGTTGTGCTTACGCTTCCATTCCGCAGCCTCGGAATTGGCCTTGGACAGCGCGTTTTTCTGCCTTTCCAGTTCTGCGGTGTTGTCCTCGTACTCAAAGCCCTCCAAAGCGGCAAGCTTCTGTTCCGGGGTCATGTCCGCATAACCTTCAATGAGATTTGTGTCGATTTTTGCCATAATTATTCCTCCTGCGTTTGGTGAGGCGGTTCCCTCCGCCGTGATCTCTGTTTTTTCGGGTTGTCTCCCGTCTGCGTTTTTGATAGAGCAGCTTCCCTGCTGCTGTTATGGAGGGCTGTACAGGCTTCGATCCTGTGGCCTGCGGATTAACAGTCCGCTGCTCTACCAACTGAGCTAACAACCCGTGTAACCCCGACTTACGGTGCCGGGGAACCGCTTTGCCCGTTTCCGGGTTTCGTCGCCGATAGGGAGGCCATCGGCGATATATATGGCGCGAGGCCGATTTGAACGGCCTTCTTTGGGGGGAGAGGTGAACCCCATTCGCTGTCTGCCGCGCCAAATTTTAGCCTTCTATTCTTCATGTACTCGGCTTTTGGCCGAGGAAATGTTTTTGTGGGACGGGGTAAGCTACTTTGAGCTATCGTGCGCTTATGTACACTTATCACACAATGCTGTTCCTTCTCCTTCGCTTTGGCTGCCTTGCGCATACGGCAGTTATCGGCGTGCTTGAATTGTCCAGCCCCCCGCTGGTTGCGGCAGAAAGAATCGAACTTCCATTACATGGGTCAAAACCATGTGCCTTACCTTTTGGCTATGCCGCAGTGTAAAAAAGAAGGGCTTCCAATACCATTTCTGGTATCAGAAGCCCTTCGGCTGTTCGCTGCTCCCTAGAGCAGTCACAAATTATACCATTTGGTGTGGCTCTTCCGCGAAAGGTGCGGCGCTCTTTGCCAAACAGTCAGTTAACCTTCTTGCGCCGAATCTCAATGACCACGATCTGGCCTTGTTCGACTTTGATTTCCGCCTGATTCCGGCGGTGGATGATTTCCTCAATCGCCCGAACCGCTTCCGCCGTCAGTTTGGTTCTTACTTTGGTTTCCGCTTCCATCGCCGTTCCCTCCGTTCTGCGCGGCAAGCTTCGCCGCTTTTTTCTCCTGTTCCGCCATGTAATCCATGCTCATTCGGTAGGCCAACTGTGGGTCGGAAAATAACCCGCAATGTGTAAATGCCAGTTCAGGGGCGATCTTATCGCAAGCAAGCATCTGGGTTAGAACCGTTGATTTCTGCGCGATATTCTCATAATTCCGCCGCGTGAACCGGATTTCCAGTGCCGAGAGTTTCAGGCTCAGATGTCCCATGTCCCGGCAGATACGCAGCACCAGCTTCAAAAATTCCTTTTCGGACTTCTTGAAAACCGGCTCTGTGGCCTTCGCCCTGGCTTCCGCAGCGGACCAGCCGTCCCGCATGATGACCGCCGACCCAGTATCGGAAGTGGAAGACCCGCCGTTCCGGTTTGGCATCCCGCAGATGGTCAACACGGTTTCGTACATACTGTCCATCAGCGTCTGAGTCTGGGCCTGGTTCAGTTCGGAGTTCAGGTAGGATATCTCCGCTTTCATAGTAGCGTCAATGTCCTTGAACTTGACGCCGCCCAGCTCCTTCAATGCCTGGAACTTCTCTTCATCGATATCCACATTGTGAAACAGGATCAGCGACTGAATGAATTGCTCCACGCCATCAATGCGGTTACTCTCCGTCATATTGATGGCATCCAGCAACGGGATGACGATTTCAAAGGCCCCAAGGCGGGCATTGTTTGCCGGGTACTCCACAATGGGGATGCCGAAAATCTGGTCCTCCACGTGGACCACGTTCCAGGTGTTCAAGACCTCAAAGTACTGGTTTTCCGTCCAGCAGGAGAATACCAGCGTACCGTCTTCTTTCTTGACATACCGTACGCCCATCATGGGCCTGTTCCCAAGGCCCACAGAGTACACCACAAAGGCGAATCTTGGGTCAAGGGTGAATATCTCAAAGGGTGCTTCATCCTCTTCTACATCCGCCAGAGCGTCCGGTAGGACCATTCGGTAGGAGGTTCCGCAGATGTGCATCCAGTCTACCAGCTCCTTGTCCTTGAATGGCTTGTCCTCCGACAGCATATAGTCATTCAGAGTCAGCACCTCGGAAGCAACGCTTTCCTCACCGCCCCGGCTCACATACTGGACCGGCTCGCCAACCAGATACCCGGTCTTGAAAGAAACGATCTCATTTGCTCGGTTCTCCACAACCATGTTGTTGATTTCCGGGCGGACTTCCTTTACACGGTTAAGGATTGGCTGCTCTCCCTTGTAATACCAGTACAGGTAATCAATCTCTGCCTGATTTTGCAGGTGCGTAAACAGTGCCTTTTGCAGCACGTCGATGATATTCCCCTCGTTTATATCCGTAACCTCGGTGTAAATCATCCGACGCCCGAATAACCGCCTGCTCTCCGTATTACGCACCCCCTTTTCCGGAAATCTATTTTCTCGTTTACCATTATACCACAGTAGCCGATGGTTGTCTACTTAATTCTCGTTCGTAAACCATCGGAGAATAAAAACACAAAGCGCATCGGGTGAAGTTACCTACACCCAACGCGCTCACATCCAATATTTACTTGTTATTTGCCGCTAATCGTGTCTGCGATCCCTTTAATCTGGCTGCAAACAGCAGCCAGAACGTCGCAGTACATCCCAACCCGCGCCTTACCAAGGGCAAGTTCCCCGGTTTCGGGGTCAGCCTCCATGTCAAGCATATCCAACAGCATTTCCGTTGTTGCAAGAGCCATGTGAGCATTCATCCAGATTTCGTTCATTTTTGCGGTTGTCATACGGTCTTGCCCTCCCCCAGAAACTTATTCAGGAAGAACGTCTGTCCTTTGCCGGTAACTTTCGGTGTCTTGCTCACAGAGGTATGTCCGTCACTGTGATTGATGACCGTTTCCTTGATACGGAAGAGCCCCTGCTCCATGCTGGCCTGCGTAGGCATGTTGTAATCCGTGCCGTTGCGCTTGATTAAGTACCCATTGTCCCGCATCCACCGGAACAGCCGTCTTTCGCCCATGTCCACACCATTCTGCCGCATGATCTTTGCCAACTCACCCACAAGAACCGTGCTACTGGAAGCGGCCACGCTGTCAGCGAACAGAACTTTGGGCGCATCTGCCGAAACCTTCGCTTCCAATGCCTTGCGCTTGTCCGTTTCAGCCTTTAAGGCAGTAGCTACCTTGAGCAGATAATCAGGATTCAGAATCGCCGCCTCCAGCGTTTCCGGGGTCATGTACGCTCCGTGCTTGCGGATGGAGGGAATGACTTCTTCGGCAATCTTCGCCTGGAATGCCTCGGCAACTTCATTCTTCGCTTTCATTGCAAGGCGGTAAAACACGCTTTCGGGGATGTATGAATCTTTCGCAACTTCCTGCGAAAAGCAAATCGCAGAAAGGTAACTGCGAACTGTATTCCAGCGTACATACTCAACGCCATTCTTGGTGTCCGTGAATCCAAGCCCACGGGCAACAGCTTCCAGATTCAGATATGCGGTTCCGTCCTTTTCGTAGCAGTTAATCCCGCTGATGGTCATAATTTCGTTATTCATAAAACCTCCATAAAATTTTACTTGATAGAGGTTCTCAACTGTGATAGAATAGATTTATCCAGTGGGAAACCTCTGGTGTTGCTTTGAGTGTCCACAACTTCTTGGCGGGAGGGGTGGGCACTCTTTTACTCTACATCGGAATCTCCGTACATTTTCTCTTGCAAATACGCAAGCATTACTCTGAGCTGCATAATTTGTTCCTTTGACATCTGATCGAGAGGCGGGAAACTGTCATCCTCTCCATTGCTTGCTCTCTGAATATCCTCGTTTGCAAGAGTAACGATATATTCTTTCAGGGTTATCCCAAGACTTGCAGCCCGTGCCCTGATCTTCCGGAATGTTTCCTCGTCAACCCGAATGGCAATGCTTCTTTCAGCCATACTAACACCTCCTTTCTGCATGCATTATAGCATGCATTTCTTTTGCTGTCAAGCATTATTTTAGAATGGCCTTCTCATGATCTCAACAATACCCCCATTCAGCGTTCGCACCATGTTCATTGCCATGGTTAGGCTGTCTGCGGCATCATCGTGAGCGTTTTTCTTGAACATCGTGTAAGAAAACACATTCTGCATAAACAGGGAATAGGGCTTGTCACGCTTGCCGCTCTCCCGGAAAATCATGTTTTCCCGGATTTCTGGGGCTTTGTCGAAGATACGCTGAAACTTCGCCTTGTCTGTGGGCGCTGCTTTTGTGGTGATGTTCAGATGGTATCCCCTTGTTTTCAAAAGCTCCTCCACGCCCTCCTTGTACGCCATAGTAGCCTTTGTAGCTTCAAACTGAGCCGCCTGCACGTTGTTCCGCATAATGGCATTCGCAAGGAGCGGCTGGGTCACACGCTTGTCCCCATCATCATAGACGACCTCATGCACATAGATATCTGTTCCGTACTGGTAGCACACCGGGGCAGCTACAAAATCACCGCCACCAAAAGCCGGGTCAACGGCCATGAATATCCTGTCTGGTTCCTCTTCGGGCAGAACGCCGTTGTAGTACCGGAAATCTCCGGGGCTGAACAAAGCTCCGTCCCTTTCAATAGGGCGACCCATATATTGAGCAGTCCACGATGCCATGTCGTTGTTCCGCTCGAAGGAAGCCCGCCGCTGCCTGTAGTAATCAGTGCTGAATCCAACGCCGTAATCGTAATAGAATTGGCTCTCGTCGTTCTCGTCTAGAGCTGGCAGATTCATGATCTCAAATCGGCGGTCACAAAAGCGCTCGTCATTTTTCAGCAACTCCATACGGATGCCCGCCGGGTCAATCATAGACCACCGTGTGCCGCACCACAGTATTTTCGCCTTTTCCTTTGCACGGGGAAGCAGATTATTGTCTACTTTCGTCCATGCCGACATAAGCCGATCTTTGTTTAGCGCTTCCTCGATGCCGCCGATCAGATCATCCGAAATCTCAAATCCATTGCAGTCACAGGCTCCGTTTAGGGTTCCGTACAGCGACCGGCAGGTCAGGGAAGGGTATCTCTTTTTCCGGTCAATATTCAGCGTTTCGTCTTTGGCATTGGTTTCCACCAGCTTTGCCTCCGGGAACACGTCTCGCCACAGATAGGTGGTAGGGTCTTGCAGTATTTCCAAAACGCCCCGGTAGAACGCTGCCGTGATGACATCCGAATAGGCAGAATACAGGTTGGAAGCCTCGCTGTTGCGCCCAATGAGCCACGTCACAAAGAACATGAGGATTGTGGTCTTGCCCACTCGTGGCGGCATAGAAATGAACAACTCGTCCAATTTATCATCTGCCAGTTTTTGCAGATTTTCCACCACACGTCCCATGATCCGCTTCCGGGGTTGGTAGAATCGCTCCTTGGCTTTTCGGTCAATTTCCAAATAGGTGAGATAGCTGTCAAAGTCATATGGAGCCTCAAACAATAGCCCCCGCCGCCAAAGGCTGTAGAATCCCTCCACCTGAGACGTAGGAGCTTTACCCATTATTTCGGCGCACAGGTATTTCAGATGCTTATTCGCCCGATGCGCCGCCGTGAAATCAGTCTCAGCCCATGCCTGACACAGGGAAAACAGGTCTTCATATGCCCCGATATCACCCGGTCTGTTCTCGATAGCCGCCAGAATGGAGGTTGACAATTTCCCATAATCCATACTCTTACCTCACAGAGCGTCTGCCTGTTCAAAGGCTTTCAGCAGCTTCGGGAACTGAATTGCGACCCAGTCCACCATTTCTTCATTTCTGGCCCATGCGGAATCAGGGGTGAAACTGTTCCATTGCAGCCCGCTTTCGTTCAGAAAAGCGTGTACGATTTCGTGCCGCAGCGTGGTTCGCTGCCGATGCTCTATCTTTTCTTCTGGCTCATTTTCCCACTCCTCATGCGTTTTGAGTAGAAGGATATAAATTTCGTGACTATCAGCGGAGCAATACCCGCCGTATTGCATCTTGTCCATATATTCGTCCTGCCCGGCTTCTACAAAACGGGCGGCGTACTCCGTCCCCAGCACCAAAATCTTCTTTGCGTTTGTGTTCATAATACCCTCCGTGTGTCAGACCATTTTCGTGAAGCCACGAAAATGATAAAATTAATCAAAAATGATAAAATTAAGGGCTGCCCGTGCGTATCTCAGCACAAGCAGCCCTTCGGCTTTCCTCCTGCCCTTGCAGGAGGTTTATTACTTTTTATGCTTCATGATCTCTATCAGCACGAATATGGGGAACAGCAGGATTAAGAGAAACTCCATTTACTTTTTCACATCCTTGCATACTCCTGAATACCCGCAGTCAGAGCAAGTGATGGCCGTCTGATATGTCTGCGGAACTAAACCGTTTACGATTGCACCGATAACCAGCCCGAGTAAAGCTCCAACAGCCAAGCCGATAACCCCTAAAAACATCAACCCAAACCCGCCGAATGTCATCACAAGTGGCACTGTCAGCTTTGGCTTATACTCTTTCGGTGTTGCCGTGACATTCGCGGAATTGCACTTAGGGCATCTGCACGTAGCGCGTTCTGTTTCTTCCTCCACTTTTTCGCCACACTGCCCGCAGTATTTTGCGTCATCTGGTAATGCACTTCCGCATTTCTTACAGAGTTTCCCCACTTTGTCAATGTCTCCTTCCTTTACGGCCTCTTGCGCCTTTCCCGTCGTAGCCCTTCAAGATTTCTGCAATGACGAATACCGGAAACAGAATGATTAAAACTGCCCACATATATTAGCCCTCATCATTTCAGCTCGCAGTCATACAGCGTAACCAAAATGGCAATATTTTCTTTTGGTAATTCAACTCCGGGTTCATCAGCCATATCGGTGAGGCTCAAGAACTTCCCTGTAACCTTAACCACGTCTAGAGGTTTGTACCTCTCTGCTTCGGCGATAAATTCGTCTTTCATTTGGCAGTGATATACAACTGTACGGTCTCCGTTCCGCAGGACCTGAACAATAAGTGTATTTCCGTTCTCCAAGGTTGACGCAGCAGTTTGACCAACAATAGAAACCTCGTCACCTTGTTTCAACGCATAAACATCAACATCTGTGGCAACTGTCGGCGCGTCGCCTTTCCCTCCACACGACGTTAATGTCACGAGAAATACGATAATGACGCTAATGCACAATAGTTTTTTCATGATTATTCCTCCTTTTGGTCAATCACGATCTGATCTGATCTTCTGGCACCGGGCTTACGCTCCTGAATGACGATTTCATAGCCTAGAACGTCTAGCATTTCGACTGCTTTGTCAAAGGTCATGTTGGGGTTTGTTAGTCTAGCGCTTATGTCATTCCCCCGTTGTTTTCCAATCGCTTTTGCCATAGTGAGCAGAGACACGCTTTTCTCCTTCATTACCTGACGAATCGCTTTGCTTATCTGCATCTGGAACACCTCCTGTGTGCCTTTAATATACACTAGATATATTTGATTGTCAATAGGATTGCCAAAATAAAATTGGTGATGTGACGACCGGAGGGAGCTTTTATATAGTTGGTTCTTGCCTTTTTGTTTTTCGCGCGATTTTTGAAATGTTGATTTTGTGCAGCATAAAAAATAAGAGAACCCCCGCAAAGGATGGCTCTCATTAAGTTGACATTATTCGACAATCTGTGTATAATAAATTCCGTGGAACCCACCGTCCGCGTCGAGTTTCCTGGCTTGCCATAGCCTATCTCCTTTGTAGACGGTGTACGGTTAAAAAGACGGTTGCCTGTCATCCCGCGAGTGCGGAATGGAGGCGTGTGTATAGCCCTCGCGGGAAATTTATTTCTCATGGAGGTGACCATACATAACTCTTCAAGATGTTTTCTGGATTGTGTCTATCTGCTGGATTCTCGTCCAAGCGTGGGACAAGTTCCATAACAGAAAGAAGTGAGCCGTCTGTTCACAGCAGAACGGCTCACGGTTGTTTGAGCGCTAAGCTCTCGACCTACTAACTTGTATGCTCGTGGCAACCGTCTGGGTTCCCACCGCAGGGGACATCTGTTACCAGCAGGTGTTCCCTGTGTTATTATTATAGACCTTTACAGAAGCGTTGTCAAATAATTTTTTAATAACTTTTTTAGATTTTTCCCACATTCCCAATCTTTCAAGACTTCCGTTTGGAGGTCTTTTTTCTTTTTCGGGATTTTTCGAGAAGGGAAGGAAGCCTTTTTGGCTGAAATCTATTTGGGGGGCTTACCGCGCGGAAATGCCCGGGCGCATATCCCCCGCCCCCGGTGCTATCCAGCAGCAGCCGGAACCGCTGGACGGTGCCGGACGGCACAAAATCCATGGAATGCAAGCTGTCCACGCTATGCAAACACATTTTGACCGTATCGACATGAACGGTAAAGTGAACGCAACAAAATAAATATTTGGTTGCGTTAAAGCCTATAAATACACATATCAAAATACGATATTTATTGAAAATGTTCTGTTTTCTCCGCGTTTTGCGGTATTTTTATGTCCTTGTATCATGGACTATGCGTATGTTCTTATACTATAGACATTTCTTTCATTATGTGCGCGTATAAAACACTGCAAAATTCAAACTATGTCGCCATAACTACACTAAAAATAATTTTTGATTTCCTATTGACAACTTGAAATAATTAGTGTATAATACTCACGTAAACAAAAAAGCGCCCCCGCAATCCTACCAAGACCAACGGGAGCGCACCACACAAGGAGGCACCGCTATTATAGCACGGCCTCCACCGAAAAATCAAGGAGGAAATAAAAATGGCAATCTATGATAAAATCACCGCCGAGCTGGAAGCCCGGAAGGATCGCAGCGCATGGGATAAGGGCGTCAATGCCTACGCCCTGGAGCTGGTAGAAGAACTGAAAGAACGGGCAGAATATGAAGGCCGGAACCCTGAATCTGAGAAAGAGTGCCGGGAATGGATGTTGAACGGGGCGCAGGACTGGGAGCAATACAGCTGGGGCGGTTCCGCCCTGATCTATAACAGCGACATTGCGGAGCGTCTTTGCTGCCCGTCCGAGCTCAAGAAGACCCGCAACGGCGAGCGCAGACCGAATAGCCGGGAAGAATGGCTAGACGTGCAAGCAAGAGCCTTGTATCAGGCCTCAAGCCGTGTTGTCAATGCATACCGGGCGGAGGTGCAGCCCAAATGAAAAAATACACGTTGAAAGCGCTCCGGGATCTTGTGCGGCTCGGAGTGGCCGAGGACTACACCAACAAGCCCGCCGAGAACCTTTACACGCTCCGCAGGCTTGAAAAAGTGGGCTATTCCTCCGGGGTTTACGGCATTAACGGCGGATTGGTCGAAGACACCGAAACCGGGCAGTTATACGCCATTATCGGGCGTTGTTCCAATTTGTTTATCTTGTTTTAAGGGGGTGTAGCCGTGGCACTGCTTGCAATTCTGTTTTTCCCGCTGCTGGTGCTGGCAGAACTGCTAAAAATCAGCAAATAATCTTCAAGCCGTCCGGGCATTGTCCGGGCGGTTTTCTCTTTGCCCTGCCAACGTGTCGGGGCTTTTCTCTTACTATATTCTGTAAGGCTCTCAGCGGCTTTCTAAGCGGCTTTTATTCTGGCAATATAAATTAACGTTAAACATCGTTTCCGCCTTAAATTGAGCGCGCACGTGCTCCACGCAATGCCGTGCGGCATTTTATGCAGCGTTTTGGGCGCTCAGCGCCCGCCATTGCCCCTATTCCCGCGCCGGATATGCCAGGATGCCCCCGCAGCTTTTCGCCCGTCTGGGCGCTTTCTGTGCCCTCCGGCGTTCTGCCCGCTGCGGCGGGGCAGGGGCGACACCCCACGATCCGCCAGAGGCAGCCCCGATTCCGGCCAGATTCCCCGCCATGTTTTTGCGTCAGGGCTGAAAACCCCCGCAAGGCTCCCAGCCCGTGAGCCATAGTCGCAAAGTCGCAGCCGAAAATTCCCGTTTCATAGTCGCAGAAAGTCGCCCCGAAAGTCGCAAGACCTCCGGGGCGTTTTCATAGTCGCTATAGTCGCTGGGTCAAAGTCGCTGGCATAGTTGTTGATAGTCGCTCAGTCTCCGTTCTCTGCGTCAATGATAGTCGCACCGCTCCCGCGAACATCTTCCAGATACTTCTGCCGCAGCTTCTCCGGGTCTGCCCGCTCTCCAAGCGGATTATCCGGCTTTAAGACAACTTCCTGCTGGTCTGTGTAGTTCATATTGTTTTTCATCAAAAAAATTCCGGCAACGGGGTTAATCTTGCCATTTTGCATGAAATCCTCCATCTGCGCGTTGATTAAATCCCGTGCTCTTTTAATGGTGTCGCGCACAGAGTCGCTCAGTGTCCTGCTTCTAGGCTGATTATTGCACCATCTCCACATAGTCATTCTATCCACACCGAAAGCTAAAGCGAATCCTGCAAAGGTAGGTTTCATATCATTCTTAGCACAAAGGTCAAAATAATCGAAACATCTTTTCTCTACAGCTTCCAGATCATTCATATCCGGTGTTTTCCATTTCATGATAGTCATGGAATGGTTAATGTACTTGGTATTATCTCCTGGTTCCAGATCAGGAACTTGATAAGGCTTCTTTTTGAGTTTATTGCTTTCCGCCAAAGTCGTTGTCCTCCTTTACTTTCTAAGTAGATTTAATATATACTTTATCATAACACATACACACTACAAGATATAATACCTATATATATTATATATTATATCTTGTTAATAAGAAGCAGCTCATTCTTTGACTTCCGCTGGAAACTCGACTGTGATTTTAACCACGTTCCCACCGTAGAACGAGACTGATTTGGTCGTTCCTATGAGTTCTTTTGCCGCAGCTCCGTCATCGCTCTTGGTAGTAAACGCAAATATGCGATCTTTCCCAATTAAGCCCAAAAATTCATTAGCGTTTATGCGTACACCCTCACGGAACTTTATACTGAAAGAATATACTCT
>ENA-UERG01000366-UERG01000366.1-human-gut-metagenome-genome-assembly--contig:-NODE-366-length-44235-cov-28.493795_pt1 | contig 44235 bp, 44 predicted proteins | sample MGYA00242954_ERZ507954 | MGnify/ENA primary metagenome ERZ507954 (study PRJEB26167, sample SAMN06115478) | human gut metagenome | host: Homo sapiens | place: China:Sichuan | collected 2015-01-21...
ACAAACTCATGGTCTACGTCAAAAAAGTAAGAACGGCCGGCAGAAACGCGCAGATTCTCGTTTCGAGAACGTCTACGGGCCTCGTTAAAAAACTTTTCGAAAACGTAGTTCCCGAAATCGAAGCGGGCATCGTCGAAGTCAAAGGTATTTCGCGTGAACCCGGTCAGAGAACTAAAATCGCCATATACAGCAACGATCCGAACGTGGACGCGGTTGGCGCCTGCGTCGGTAACAAAGGGTCGAGGGTAAACGAAGTCGTGAAAGAACTCAACGGCGAAAAAATCGACATAATCGCCTGGAGCGAAGACCCGCTTGAATATATCGCGAAGGCTCTTTCACCCGCCAAAGTTCTTAAAGTCAGCGCAAACGAAGGTGAGAAAGCGGCGAGGGTCGTCGTTCCCGACGATAAATTGTCGCTTGCCATAGGTAAAGACGGTCAGAACGCCCGTCTTGCGGCAAGACTTACGGGTTGGAAAATAGACGTAAGAAGCGAAAGCAGAGCCGCGAAAGAAGACGAGGCGGCAATGCTTGCGGAAACCGAAGCGGAAGCAAACGAGGGTTTAATCGAAGAATAATCGAAAATTGCCTCGAAAAAACGAGTAAATAACGGGTATATGGCAGAAAAAAGAATTCCGGTAAGAACCTGTATATGTTGCAGGAAAGAATTTCCCAAAAACGAGTTAAGACGGGTAGTCTGCGATAAAAGCGGACGCGTCTTTTACGATAACACGGGGAAAGCCGACGGCAGGGGCGCGTACGTTTGTACCGACGTCAAATGCGTCGAAAAACTTATAAATAAAAAAATGCTCGGGCGAGTGTTTTCAAAAGTTATACCGCAAGATATTTACGACGAGATAGGGAGGCAACTTCTTGGAAGCGAGAAAGACTAAAATATTCACTTATCTCGGTTTTGCGAAAAAAAGCGGTAATCTGTGTATCGGGGCGAATTCGCTCGCAAGACTTAAAAAGCGGGCGTATCTGTTGATTTCGTGCAAGACCGCTACGGATAACGCGAGAAAGGACGCCGAAAAATTTGCCAAAGCGTTCGGTTGTCCGCTTTATACGAGCGGAGAATTCACGCTTGAAGAATTGGCGCTTAAAGACGAGTGTAGGACCTTAGCGGTTACCGACGAGGCTCTTGCAAATGCAATTATATCCGTTGCGGAAGAATACGGGCTTAAACTTTTATCGGGAGGCAAGAAAGGGTAATATGGTAGAAAAGAAAGAAGACATCTTAAAAAATCTTAAAAAAATCAATTCGTTGAACGGTTCGTCGATGGCTGAACTCAAAGCAAAAGTCGATAAATTGAAAGCCGATATTCAGGCAATCAATAAAAAGGCCAACGCTAAAGAAAAGCAGATAAAAGCCGACAGAGAAAACGAGGAGAAAATCAGACTCGAAAAACTTCGCGCCGAAGAATTGCTTGCGGCCGAATCCTCAAAGGTTGTCGAAGTCGAAACGCCGGTGCCTGAAGAGTCCGCTCTCGTCGAAGTTACGGAAACGACTGTCGACGTGCAGGAGAAAGTCGTCGAATTGAAAGAAAAGCCTGCCGTGAAGTCCAAAAAGACGAAAGAAGAAAAAGAGAAAGAGCCTCAAATCGCCGAAGAGACGACCGAAATCAAAGCGGAACCCGTAAAAGAAGAATTAAAAACGGAAGCCGTACCCGAACAAAAGCCCGAAGAAAAAGAACCGGTTAAAGACGAAAAGCCGATCGACCCCGCAGAAGCGGCTAAACTCGAAAAAGAAAGACGAACGAAAGCGATCGAAGAAGCGAAAGCAAGGGCTTTGGCGGAGGCGAGGGCTAAGATTCTCGAACAGAAGAAAAAAGAAGCGATCGCAAGGGGCGAAGACCCGAATCTCGTAAAACTTCCGAGTCAACAGCCGAGAGTTTACGAACCGAAAAACGATAGAAGACCGCTCGGCGCGAACGGTCAAAGACCCGCGAAAAGAGAATATATTCCCGGCGATCAGAGAAGACCCGCGGGCGCTCGTCCCGCAGGAGCGGCAGGATCTGCCGCAGGCAGACCGCAAAGACCTTTCGGAGCAGGCGGCGCGGGTAAAAAGCCCGTCGAAGTCACGTTTATACCCAAAGATACGGGTAAATCTTTCGGCAACAAAAAGAAAGGCGGAGAAAGAGGTTTCGACGATAAGAAAGCCATTAATAAAAAATCTCTTATCAAAACGCAGGTAAGCGTAGAAGATTTCGACGAGAACAAGAGCGGTTACAGAAAACTTCGTACTAAAAAAGACAAAAAACAAGAAGTCGTTCAAACCGTAAAAATCGAAAAAGCGGTAATCAATAAAGAGTTAATCCCTATAAAAGAACTTTCCGAAAAGATCGGTATTTCTGCTATCGAAATAACCAAGAAACTCTTCAAAGAAGGGATTATGAAGACGATAAACGATTCGGTCGATTACGACACTGCCGGCGTTATTGCCGCGGATCTCGGCATCGAACTCGAATTAAAACTCGATAAGACTGCGGAAGACGTTCTTAACGAAGCGTTCGACGCCAAAGACGACGAAGGTAATCTCGTTAAAAGACCGCCCGTCGTTACGGTTATGGGGCACGTCGACCACGGTAAAACTTCGCTTCTCGATAAAATCAGAAGCGCGAACGTTACCGCCACGGAAGCGGGCGGCATAACGCAGCATATCGGCGCGTATACGGTTACCGTAAACGGCGAAAAGATTACTTTCCTCGATACCCCCGGGCATGCGGCGTTCACCGCTATGAGGGCAAGAGGTGCGCAGATTACCGATATAGCGGTTATAGTTATTGCGGCAGACGACGGGATAATGCCTCAGACGATCGAGGCAATACACCACGCGCAGGCGGCAGGAGTTTCTATAATCGTTGCGGCTAACAAAATGGATAAACCGCAGGCGAATATCGAAAGAGTCAAACAACAACTTGCGGATCAGTCCGTACTCGTCGAAGAGTGGGGCGGCGACGTTGCTCTCGTACCCGTTTCCGCAAAGACAGGCGAAGGGATTGACGCATTGCTTGAAACGATTCTTTTAACGGCAGACGTTAAAGAACTCAAAGCCAACCCCGACAGAATGGCGAAAGGCGCTATTATCGAAGCCAAACTCGACAAAGGTAAAGGTCCTGTCGCTACGGTGCTTATTCAGAACGGTACTCTTCATACGGGCGACAATCTCGTTGCGGGTACGATAACGGGCAGAGTAAGGGCGATGATAGACGATAAGGGCAGGACCGTAAAAGAAGCGGGACCTTCTACTCCGGTTTCCATACTCGGGTTGGAAGAAGTTCCCAATGCGGGCGATTTGCTTTTCGCGGTAGAACAAGATAAACTTTCGAAACTCGTAGCCCAGGAAAGAAAGAACAAAGAGCGCGAAGATATGATAAAGCAGTCGCAGAAGATTACGCTCGACGATTTGTTTTCCAAAATTTCCGACGGCAATCTGAAAGCGCTTAATATTGTCATTAAAGCCGACGTTCAGGGTTCGGTCGAAGCGGTTAAACAATCGCTTGTCGAACTTTCGAACGAAGAAGTTAAGGTAAACGTTCTTCACGCCGCCGTAGGCGCGATAAACGAATCGGACGTGATCCTGGCAGATTCGTCGAACGCGATCATCATCGGATTCAACGTCAGACCCGATTCCAATGCGAAAACGCTTGCGGAAAGATCAAAAGTAGACGTAAGATTATACAGAATCATCTACGAAGCAATCGACGACGTAAAGAACGCGATGAAAGGGCTTATCGCTCCCAAGGTACAGGAAATTTACATGGGCAAAGCCGAAGTTCGTCAGACGTTCAGAATTACCGGCGTAGGCATGGTTGCGGGTTGCTACGTTACAGACGGAAAGATTATAAGAAACGGAAAACTTCGTATCTATCGTAACGACGTTATGATTTGCGAAGGAAACGTAAACCAATTGAAGAGATTCAAGGACGACGTAAAAGAAGTTTCACAAGGGTTCGAGTGCGGTATCTCGATAGAAAATTTCAACGATATTCAGATCGGAGATTTCATCGAAAGTTATCTTATCGAAGTAAAGCCCGTAGTTTAATTATTTTAACGGACAAGAATAATATAATTCGGGGTTACTGCGAAAGTTAAAAATTTTGCGGCGACCCCGTTTGCGATATTAAGGCGTTCGCGGAACAAAGCATCAGCCTGAAAACACGGCGCAAGACCGAGTTCAGGCACAATCACCTGTGGATAGCCATTAGTTCAAATCTCTAATGGCTAGGCGAAAAAAGGAGTTACTATGAATATAAAAAGAGAAAAAAGGCTTAACAGCGAATTTCAGCGAGAAATATATTCCATTCTGAAATATAAAGTAAAAAATCCCGAACTTACCGAAATGTTCAGCATTTCGGAAGTCGAAATAACCAACGACTTAAAATACGCCAAAGTATTCGTATCGGTCTTTTCTGCAGACGAAAACAAGAAAAAGGCGACTTTTAAGGCGATATGCGATTCGGCTAAATTCGTGCGTACGGAACTTAGTAAAGTTATGCGTATCCGTACCGTGCCCGAATTAAAGTTTCTGATCGATACTTCTGAAGAATACGGCAATAAAATTGACGCGATTTTAAGCGGCATTACTTACAACACGGAGAACGACGATGAAAATTGACGATTTTTGTCGCAAGTTATATTCGTTCGACAGTTACCTGATATTTTGTCATGCTCGCCCCGACGGCGATACGATAGGTTCGGCTCTTGCGCTTAAGGCTGCGCTTATAAAATCGGGTAAAGTCGCGGATATAGTCTGTCCGTCGCCCGTACCCGAGAAATTCAATATTTTCCCGGACGCCGAAGAAATACTTTCTATCGAGCGGGTAAAACGCGAATATACGGCGCACGTTTCCGTAGATTGCGCTACGCAAGGAATGATAGCCGACGCGTATCCTCTATTTCAAAAATCGAAAAACACGTTTAACGTCGACCACCATATCTCTAACGGGAACTATGCAAAGTATAATCTCGTTGTAGATTCGGCGGCAAATTGCGAAAACGTATATAAAGTAATAACCGGTTTGCATATAGAAATCGATAAAACGATTGCCGAAAGGCTTCTGCTCGGTATATCGACCGATACGGGCAATTTCATGCATAGCAACGTTACCTCCGAAACTCTCGGCGTTGCGTCGGAACTTGTCGCTTGCGGCGGAGATTTACATAAGATAGCCTACGCTATGTTCAAAAGTCAGCCGAAAGCGAGAGCGGAACTTTTCGCCAAAGTGATTTCGGGCATGAGATTTTTTGCCGACGGAAAGATATCGATAATTACGATAATGCGTAAAGACCTTGCGGAATTCGGCGCCACTCAGGATCTGACCGAAGGCTTTATCGATTATCCGCTTTCTGTGGATGGCGTCGAAGTCGCGGTTTCTATACTTGAAAATAAAGATAACTCATATAAAATAAGTTTAAGAAGCAAAGGTAAGGTCAACGTAAATGAAGTCGCTGCCTCTTTCGGCGGGGGCGGTCATATTCTCGCGAGCGGGTGTCTGATTTCGGGCTTTTACGAAGACGTTAAAGATAAGATAATTCGGGAGATAGGGTTTCAGTTGTAATGAACGGATTTCTTAATTTATATAAACCCAAAGGCGTAAGTTCGGCTTACGTTCTTAACGCCGTCAAGCGAGCGGTAAAAGGCGAAATCGTCGGACACATGGGAACGCTCGATCCGCTGGCGAGCGGAGTGTTGCCCGTCGCGATCGGTAAGTCGACGAGGTTATTCGATTATCTGCTTGATAAAAAGAAAGAATACGTTGCGACTATTGCTTTCGGTTACTCTACCGATACGTACGACCTCGAGGGTAAGATAGTTGAAAGAAGCGCCGTTTTGCCGAACGGCGAAACCGTAAAAGATGCGTGTTCGAAACTCGTAGGCGAGATTATGCAGATTCCGCCGGTATTCTCCGCAAAATGCGTAAACGGCAAAAGAAGTTACGAGTTGGCAAGGAAGGGGCAGGCAGTCGAATTGCCGCCGAAAAAGGTTTTGATATACTCGATCGACGTTATAGAAAGGGTTTCTTCCGAAGAATACAGAATAAAAATAGTTTGCGGAGGAGGAACTTATATTCGCTCGATTGCAAGGGATATAGGTATTCTTTGCGGTTCGTGCGCAACGATGACCGCGCTTGAAAGAATAGCGTCCGGACCTTTCAGAATAGAAAACAGCATTACTTCGGAAGAGTTCGGATCGTCGACGTATAAATCCGCGCTTTTAACCCCTCCCGACGAGGTAATCGATTATCCCGTAATAAATCTTACAGAAAAACAGACCGAAAGGTTGTACAACGGTTTATATGACGATTACGATTATCCCGACGGGATATATCGCGTATATTCGCCGAAAGCCTTTTACGGCGTGGGCGAAGTAATGGGCGGGAAGATTAAAGTAAAGGCTTATTTAAGAGATAATGAAGATATATAGTTATTACGATAAGGCCGACGGCGATTTCGTCGTTATACTCGGTTTTTTCGATTGTATTCATATCGGGCACGTTGCTTTGATAGAAAAAGGTATAAATATCGCCGAAAACCTCGGAATTACCCCGGCAGTGTTCACGTATTCGAATAATCCGGCAGAGGTTCTTGGCAAATCGTTCGGGCAGGTCCTTACCTATAAAGAACGGCTAGTCAAACTTGAAAAACATTTGATAAATGCAGTTATTTCCTGCGATTTTGATATGTTTTATGCCACGCGTAGCGGTGAAGAATTTTTAGACGAACTCTTTGAAAACTTTTCGGTGAAGGCTGTAGTTTGCGGTTACGACTATACGTACGGTAAAAACGCTTCGTGTAATGCCGAAGACTTAAAACGTTACTGCGAAAGAAAAAAAATACCTTGCTATGTGAACGAAGAGGTCAAGTTTGAGGGCAGGAGAGTTTCAACTACGCTTATTAAGGAATATTTATCCGTCGGCAATATCAAAGCGGCTAACGCTCTTCTCGGCGAACCGTATTTCGTTGTCGGGACGGTCGTTCGCGGCAGACAAAACGGCAGAAAGATAGGCTTCCCGACAGCGAACGTATTGTTCCCGAAAGATAAATTTCAGATAAAAAAGGGCGTATATAAAACGAGAGTTAGGGTTCAAGGCAAAGAATACAAAGCGATAACCAACTACGGCTCGCAACCGACGTTTAACGAAGATTCAATCGTTCTCGAAAGTCATATCAAAGGTTTCGACCGGGATATTTACGGTGAAGAAATAACCGTTGTTTTCGACGATTATATCAGGGATATTGTCAGGTTTTACGACACGGGCAATCTCGTGAAACAATTAAAAAAAGACATGGAGTGTTTAGATGATTAAATTCGGGCCGAGCGGCAACAGCGAAAGTTTTATTGCCGAAAAACACAAATCAACGGTAGAAGCGGCGGCGTGGTGTAAGGCTCGCGGACTCGACTGGTACGAGTATTCTTTCGGTCGGGGCGTAAACCTCGGCGACGAAAAAGCAAAAGAGATTGGCGAAGCATTCAAAAGTTGCGATATCGGTATAAGCGCGCACGCGCCGTATTTTATTAACCTTGCAAACGAAGACGAAGAAAAGGCTTCCAACTCTTTCAACTATATTTTAGACAGCGCCCGCGCGTGCAGAATAATGCAGGGCGACAGGGTCGTATTTCATCCCGCTTCGCAGGGTAAGTTGACCCGTGAAAAGGCGGTTTCGCTTACGGCAGACAGAATGAAAGTTCTTCGCGACCTTATTCTGAAAAACTCTTTCGACGATATGAAATTCTGCCCTGAAACGATGGGGAAACTCGGTCAGATAGGCACAATCGAAGAAATAACCGAGTTTTGTAAACTGGCTGACTTTTTCGTTCCGACCGTAGATTTCGGGCACGTCAACGCCCGCGAGCAGGGCAGTCTTAAAACGGTTGCAGATTACAAGTCGAGGCTCGAATATATGATCGGTGAACTCGGGTATGAGAAAATGAAAAACTTTCACGTTCATTTTTCAAAGATTCAATATTCCGCGAAAGGCGAAATAAGACACCTTACTTTTGCCGACGCCGTATACGGACCGGAGTTCGAACCGCTTGCCGTTGCGCTTAAAGACTTGAAGTTAGAACCCGTAATCGTCTGCGAATCTGCGGGGACTCAGGCTGAAGACGCTGCCGAAATGAAGAAAATATATTTTTCTCTTGTTTAACGCGTCGTTTTAACATTTGTCTTCACATTTCGTTTGACTTATATAAAATAATGGTTTAGAATAACGAAAAATTTATTTTTATCTTATTCTTTTATCTCAGAATTCGGAGAATTTATGTTAAAAAAATTGGCAAAGTGTCTTCGCGAATATAAAAAAGACACGATACTTACGATTATTTGTATGGTATTCGAAGCGGCGATGGAAGTTCTGATTCCTTTGCTTATCGCTAAATTCGGTACCTACGTACAACCAAAAGGCGACCTTCCTCCGGACACGAGGGGAATGATTATAGTCGGCTGTTTAATGGTCGGGGCGGCGATAGTGTCGCTCGTCGCCGGTATGCTCGGCGGAAAATTCTGCGCCAGCGCGTCGGCTGGTTTTGCGAAAAATCTGCGTCGCGATATGTACGTCAACGTTCAGGGATTTTCTTTTTCGAATATCGATAAATTTTCGTCTTCGTCGCTCGTTACTCGTATGACTACGGATATAACCAACGTACAAATGGCGTTTATGATGCTTATCAGAATGGCTATAAGAAGTCCGTTGCTGCTAGTATTTTCGATAATAATGAGTTTCACGATTGACACTACTTTGCCGGTAATATTTTTCGTGAGCGTGCCATTTCTCGTGTTCGGCATCGCTTTGATTACGTATAAGGCGTTGCCTATCTTCAAAAGGCTGTTTAAGCGCTACGACGCGATGAACGAATCCGTACAGGAAAATATAAAAGGCATGAGGGTGGTAAAGGCGTACGTCAGAGAAGACTACGAGTCGAAGAAGTTTTCGGCGGTTTCCGACGATCTTGCAAGGCAGTTCACTACGGCCGAGCGTATTCTCGCGCTCAATTCACCCATAATGCAGGTTTGCGTTCAGGGCGCGCTTCTGGCTCTTTGTTATTTCGGGGCGAAAAAGGCTCTGATAGACGGTACGATAAACGCTTTCAGTCTGCAAAGTCTTACGACGTATTCGTTTCAGATACTTATGGCGCTTATGATGATGTCGATGATTTTCGTCATGCTCGTAATGTCGCTCGAATCTGCCCGAAGAATAGTCGAGGTATTGGACGAAAAAAGTAATCTTACCAACCCCGAAAACCCGATTACCGAAGTTAAGAACGGCGACGTTGAATTCGACGACGTAAGTTTCAAATATTCCGCCGCCGCAGAAAAGTTTGCTCTCGAAAACGTGAATCTTAAAATAAAATCCGGCGAAACCGTCGGTATACTCGGCGGTACGGGGTCGAGTAAGACGACTCTCGTCAACCTTATATCTCGTCTTTACGACGCAAGCGAAGGTTCGGTTAAGGTCGGCGACGTTGACGTAAGAGATTACGATATGGAGGTTCTTCGTAAATCGGTGGCGGTAGTGCTGCAAAAGAATACGCTTTTTCAGGGCACGATAAAAGAGAATATGCGCTGGGGCAACGAAAACGCAACGGACGAAGAAATCGTAACGGCGTGCAAACTTGCGCAAGCCGACGAATTTATTTCCCAATTCCCGAACGGTTACGATACTATGATTGATCAGGGCGGCGCGAACGTTTCCGGCGGACAAAAACAAAGACTTTGCATCGCAAGGGCGTTGCTTACTAATCCCAAAGTGCTTATTCTCGACGATTCGACGAGCGCGGTCGATATGAAGACCGACGCGCTTTTACGCGCCGCGTTCAGAAAAGCGATACCCGACACGACGAAGATAATAATCGCTCAGAGGGTGGCTTCGGTTATGGACGCCGATAAAATCGTCATTATGAATAACGGAAAAATCGACGACGTCGGAACTCACGAAGAGTTGCTTGAAAGAAGTGAAATTTATCGCGAAGTTTACACTTCGCAGAACAAAACCGCTTCCGCGGAAGGGGGTAACGAATAACTATGCGAAAACCCGTAGGAAGAGCGCCTCTTCAAAAAGGCGGATTCAAAGTTATAGGGCGCGTTATTCGTATGCTCTTCAAAAATTATAAGTCGATGCTGTTTGCTTTAATGATTTCGCTCGTTATAAGCGCAATCTGCGGTTCGATAGCGGGCGTGTTCTTGCAGAATATTTACGTTCAGATAGAGAACGTAGCCAAAGCAAAGGCCACCGTCGACGAAGCGATGGCGCAGGTCGTGAAAATCGTTATCACGATGATAGTGATTTACGGCGTCGGGTGGATTGCCACCGCTACTCTCGGACAGGTCGGAGCGGTTATTACGCAACGTTTCCTTCGCGATTTGAGAAACGAAGTATTCGACAAAATGGAAAAATTGCCGATTAAATACTTCGATCGTAACGCGCACGGCGATATAATGAGCGTTTATACGAACGATATAGACGCGCTTCGTCAACTCGTTTCGCAAAGTCTTCCGCAACTCTGTTCCACGATAATAACGCTCGTAACTTTGACGGTGATTATGCTTTATTACAGCATATTGCTTTGGGCGATAGTCCTAGTCGGAGTTATCGCCATATTGTTTATCACCAAAGTCATAGGCGGCAAAAGCGCGAAATATTTCATGGCTCAACAGCGTTCCGTAGGTCAGGTCGAAGGCTATATCGAAGAGATGATGAACGGTCAGAAAGTCGTTAAGGTGTTCTGCCACGAAGAAAAAGCGATCGAAAAGTTCGATAAGTTGAACGGCGAACTTTGCGACGTTTCGAATAAAGCGAACGGCTTTTCGAATATGCTTATGCCGATTATTCACAATATCGGAAATATCATGTACGTCGTAATAGCCTTTATCGGTTGCGGAATCTATATCTTTTCTGACGGCGCGGGCGTAAACGTAGGCTTTCAGGGGCTTATAAGCGACGCGAGTTTCGTCTATCCGCTTACGATTCCGACGGTCGTTGCGTTTTTGGGTATGGCTCGTCAGTTCGCCAACCAGATGGGGCAGATTTCAAACCAGATAAACTCGGTCGTAATGGCTATGGCGGGCGCGAACAGAGTATTCGCGCTGATGGACGAAAAACCCGAAGAAGACAACGGCTACGTTACTTTGGTAAACGCCAGGTACGACGAAAACGGCAATCTTACCGAAAGCGAAAAGCGTACGGGGCTCTGGGCGTGGAAACATCCGCATACCGCAGACGATTCGGTTACTTATACGCTTTTGCAGGGCGATATAGTAATGGACGACGTCGATTTCGGTTACGATTCCGATAAAATCGTACTTCATAACGTAACTCTTTACGCAAAACCGGGGCAAAAAGTAGCCTTCGTCGGGGCGACGGGCGCGGGCAAAACCACGATTACCAACCTTTTGAACAGATTTTACGATATAGCCGACGGAAAGATTCGTTACGACGGTATAAATATCAACAAAATCAAAAAAGGCGATTTACGCCGCTCGATGGGCATAGTTTTGCAAGATACGAACTTATTCACGGGTACAGTTATGGATAACATTCGATACGGAAAACTCGACGCAACGGACGAGGAATGCGTGGCGGCGGCTAAACTTGCGGGCGCGGACGATTTCATAACCAGACTTCCCGAAGGTTATAATACGGAACTTACGAGTAACGGCGCGAATCTCTCGCAAGGACAAAGACAACTCATTTCTATCGCGAGAGCGGCGGTTGCCGATCCGCCCGTAATGATACTCGACGAGGCTACTTCTTCGATAGATACCCGTACCGAATCGATAGTACAGCGCGGTATGGATAAACTTATGGAAGGCAGAACGGTTTTCGTTATCGCTCACAGGCTTTCCACCGTAAGAAACTCCGACGTTATCATGGTTCTCGATCACGGAAGAATTATCGAACGCGGCAGCCACGATAAACTTATTGCCGAAAAAGGAGTTTATTACAGGCTTTATACGGGCGCGTTCGAACTCGAATAAAAATTATTCAGCCGTTTTGCTTAAATTTCACGCAAAACGGTTGAATTTTTTTTGTAATTTGTTTATAATTGTGTCGAAAAGTGAGAACGCTTGAAAAATTTTACGTTAGGCGTTCCGAAAAGTATATTCAGGAGTCGTTATGGACAATATTAAGAAAGGTTACGAATACGCAAAAGAATACTACGCCAAACTCGGCGTCGACGTCGACAAAGCAATGGAGATATGCGATAAAACGCCGATTTCCATTCACTGCTGGCAAGGCGACGACGTAAGGGGATTCGAAAAACGCGACGGCGGTCTTTCGGGCGGTATACAAACTACGGGTAACTATCCCGGCAGCGCGAGAACCCCCGAAGAACTTCGTCAGGATCTCGATATGGTTTTGAAGTTTTTCCCCGGCGAAAAGAAAATCAATATTCACGCAAACTACGCTGAAACGGATACTTTCGTCGACCGCGACGAAATTAAACCCGAACATTTCAAGAATTGGGCAGACTGGGCAGTCGAAAGGGGAATAGGCATAGATTTTAACCCCACTTACTTCTCGCATCCGCTTTCCGAAAACGGAACGCTTTCCGCAAGAGACGAAAAGGTAAGAGAATTCTGGATTCGCCACGGCATCGCTTCGAGAAGAATAGGCGAATATTTCTATAAGCGTACCGGCAAGACCTGCGTTATCAACCACTGGACTCCCGACGGCGATAAGGAATTTCCGATCGATACGCTTTCGCCGAGACTCCGTCTTAAAGATTCTTACGACCAAATCTTCGAGGCGACCAAAGACGTAAAAGGCGTTATGGACGGTATCGAATCGAAAGTATTCGGTATAGGTCTTGAAAGTTATACCGTAGGTTCGCACGAATTCTGCATGGGCTACGTTATGAGCAAACACAGCGACCATATCATGCTTACGCTCGATTGCGGACACTATCATCCTACCGAAGTCGTTTCTGCAAAACTCGGCGCGGTGTACGCTTTCGCGGATCATTGTTTGCTTCACGTTTCGCGCCCCGTCAGATGGGACAGCGATCACGTGGTTTGCTACGACGACGAACTCAAAGCCATTATGGACGAACTCGTTCGCCTCGGTAAACTCGATGCGACTTATATCGCAACCGACTATTTCGACGCGTCTATCAACAGAATAATCGCTTGGCTTACGGGTCTTCGCAATGCGAGAAAGGCTATGCTCGCTTCGCTCCTTACTCCCGTAGACGAACTTAAAAAGTTTGAGGCGGAAGGGGATAATTCTTCTCGTCTTGCGGTTTCGCAACTTTATAAGACCGCGCCCGTCGGAGCAGTCTGGGATTACTACTGCGCGAAGAAAAACGCAGGCGTAGGCAAAGAGTGGATAGAAGAAGTTAAAAAATACGAAAAAGAAACTCTTTCGAAGAGAAAATAATTTACGAGATCACGCGCGGATAAAAACGCGCGTGATTTTTCGAAAAGGAGATAAATATGGTAAAAGTAGATATAATATCGGGCTTTTTGGGCGCGGGTAAAACTACGCTCATAAAAAATCTTTTCAAAAGTTCTATGAAAAACGAAAAAGTCGTTTTAATAGAGAACGAATTCGGCGAAATCGGCGTAGACGGAACTTTTCTGAAAGAAAGCGGAGTCGAAATTAAAGAAATAAATTCGGGCTGCATTTGTTGCTCGCTTGTAGGCGATTTCTCTTCGTCCATGAAAGAAGTAGTCGAAAAGTTCAACCCCGACAGAATTATTATCGAGCCGTCGGGCGTAGGCAGGCTTTCGGATATAATTAAAGCGGTAGAGAAAGTAGAAGAAGAACTTAAAATAAATATCGTCGCTACCGTCGTCGACGGCGGGAAATGCAAAATGTATCATAAAAACTTCGGCGAATTTTACAACGATCAGATTGCGCAGGCGAAAACGGTTATAGTTTCAAAAACCGAAAAACTTTCCGAAAGCAAGATAAACGACGCTTTGGAAATTATTCGCGAACTCAACCCCGACGTTACCGTGATTACCACGCCCGTGAGCGAACTCGACCCCGAAAAGGTGCTTGATACGCTTCAATCGGATAAAAGCGGTTACGACGAACTTCTTAAAAGTTTACTCGAAGAAGCGGAACACGAACATCATCACCATCATCACGACGACGATGACAACGAAGACGAACACGAGCATTGCCACCATCATCACGACGACGATGACGACGAAGACGAACACGAGCATTGCCACCATCATCACGACGACGATGACGACGAAGACGAACACGAACACGAGCATTGCCATCATCACCACGCCGACGAAGTGTTTACGAGTTGGGGCGAAGAAACGGCGAAGGCGTATTCCAAAGCCGAACTCGACGCGATTCTTAAAACGCTTGCCGACGAAAACGCGGGCTTGGGCGTAATTTTAAGGGCGAAAGGCTTCGTTAAAGCAAAAGACGACGAAAAATGGTACTATTTCGACCTCGTTGCGGGCGATTACGAGATAAGACCCGGCGCGCCCGACGTTATAGGCAGAGTATGCGTTATAGGCTCGAAGATAGACGAAAAGAAGATAAGCGAACTTTTCTTCAAGGAGTAATTTATGGCTAAAACCTTTCCTGCGGTTACCGTCAGCGGAATACTTGAAAGCGGAAAGACTACTTTTATCAACGATTCGCTTAAAAACGGTGATTTCGGAGATTTGGGCAGGGTGTTGATTCTTGCCACCGAAGAGGGTGAAGTCGAATACGATTCCGCTTTTTTGTCGAAATATAACGCGACTTTTTACAATTTCGACAGTCCCGAAGAATTTACGGTGGAAAAAATCAACGAACTCGTAAAGGTCAATAAACCGCATTGCCTGTTTATAGAAGAAAACGCGATGTGGGATTGGTCGAAGATTAAACTTCCGCCGTATATTATCGTCGAACAGGCCTTTACTATTATAGACGCGACGACTTTCAAGGTGTATTTCAACAATATGCGCCAGAAGTTTTCGGATATGCTTTCAAAATCGACGATAGTTATAATGAATCGCGCCGAAGAAACTGCCGAAATGGCGGGCTTTAAGCGTAATTTAAGGCTCATGAACAAAGACGCATATATTATCGTAAACGGCAAAAACGGAAAACAGATAAGTTTTGCCGAGGAATTGCCTTATAAAATAAGCGACGAAATGTCGATAAAAGATTCCGATTTCGGAATATTTTATATCGATACGTTCGATAACAGGGCAAGGTACGACGGGAAAACGGTTGAATTCAATTGTATGACGATGACCTCGAAGCAATTGCCCGACGACACGTTCGTCGCAGGCAGACTTGCGATGACGTGCTGCGCGAACGATATTCAACTTATAGGGCACCTTTGCTCGTATAATAAAGAACAGTCAAAAGACGTCGTAAATAAAGGTTGGGCGCATATAAAAGCGAAAGTCCATTATCTTGACGTGGGTGAAGACGAGCCGCAACTCGTATTCGAACTTCTCGATATAAAGAAGATTCCCGAAATCGCCGAACCCGTGGTTTCGCTGACTCAATAATTTTACGATAAAAAACGAACAAGCGGCGTAACAGCCGCTTGTTTTCATTAAGTCTATTCAATCGGAATCAATATCTCGATATATCGCTCTTTGCTCCATTCTCCGTTCGGTCGCCAATGGAATTTCACTATTTCGGGAGTGTTTGAAAAAGTAACGTTGTGAGTAATCAACCATTCGTTGACGATATTTTTACGCAACGCTCCGTAGTCCGCAACGGGGCGTTTTTTCTTTTCCGTTTTGAAAGACGCGTATTTATGCGCGGGTATGGTTATTATTTCGAAATTCATTTTACCGATAAAATCCACGCCCGTCACTTCCGGGTTTAATAAATCGGATATTGTCGGCTCGTCTAATTCATACGCGACGTAACAATCGTAGCCGTCGTCGCAAACGTTATTTATAACCACGTAATCGGTGCTGTAATCGCAAGACGCGCCGAGCAGAAGCCATTGTTTTGCTCTCGTTGTCGTGAAAAATTCTCTTTCCTGATTATCGCGTTCTTTTCCGTACGGAATACCCGTGAAACGCTTTTTATATCCGACGAGTTTTATTTGCGGTAATTCTTTTATTTCGTATGATAATTCAGGGCTTTCAGACAATTCGAGTTTTACGTTAAGGCGAGAAAATGAATTTAATACACTGAAATCGTTTACTTTTGACGGGGATATTCCGTGAAAACTTTTGAACGCTCGCGAAAAACTTTCGGGAGTGTCGTATTCGTATTTTAGAGCGACGTCGATTACTTTATTTTTTTTGTTCTTCAAATCATTTCCCGCTAACGTTAATCTTCTTTTTCTTACGTATTCGCCTATAGATATGCCGCAAATCAGCGAAAATGCCTTTTGAATATTGTAAAAAGAAAAACATTCCTGCTTTTCAAGCACCTTGTAATCTATTTTATCAGTAAGGTGATTTTCGATGTAATCTATGCAGTTTTGTATGTGATTTATCCAGTTCATGGTTATATTATAAACGAATCAGAAAAATAAATCATGATAATTCGTGGCGAATTTTGCGATGCCGGACAAGAATAATACGAACCATGGTCTGACGACGTATTTTTGACTAATACTTCGTTCTGCTTGCGGCTTATACGTCAAGTATTAACCCGTTCGCACGCCTTGTCCGGCATAGGTCAAACTAATTTCATTTCGTATTCGTTGGTGTGCTTTTTATTTATAAAGTTATAAACGTCGTTGGCGAAGACGTCTTCTCTGAAACATTCCGAAGCCGCGCCGTCGAGTTTTATTACGTCGCTCTTGCGGGTTATAAGGGGGTAACCCGATAAAGAAGAAAATTGCGATAATAAATCGGTTTTTTCTTTGTTTACGGCAAGCACTTTAAGGTATAAATCCTGCGAGAGGCTTTTTCTTACGAGTTTTTCGGTTATTCCGAGCATACACGACGTTAAAATTCTCGAAAGTCTTGCGTAAGTATATCGTTTGGTCTTTAACCTGTCTTTTAATTCGGTCAGCGACGAACAACTTTTCGCAAGCGCTTTTATCCGGTTTTCCAGTCCTTCGCCGCAATCGAGAATTTTCGCCATATCGCTTTTCGGCGTTTTAAGCAGGGAATAAAAAATCAGATCGTCCGCGTCCGGAAGTTTATCGGGCAGGTCGGGGCAGACGAATGGCGGAACGAACGGTTTTACTTTTTTAAGTTTTTCTTCCGAGATTGCCGTTCTTATTGCGAGCGCGGACGGGGTTTCGCCCGAAAGGGCGCTTTCGTTGTAGCCCGCGCCTTCGCGGATTATAGGGCGTAAGTCTATATCCGAACCCGAAGAAATTACAGCCTTTGCATACTCAATACCGAGAATATTGTTCGGAGTTTTCAGAAGTTCGAAATCGACATCCGAAAAATTCATTTTCGAAAGGGCGTTGATTTTCGCTTTTATCGGCGTAACGCCCGTTTTAAGTTCGTTTTTATATAATTTTTTGAATTCTTTGCTTTCGTCGAGCAAGGCTTTGGCGGTTGATAAAAGTTTAGTTTTTTCGGCGTTTTCCGTGCCGAAACATAATACTTTTTCGCTCTTTACGGAAGAAGCGAGTTTTATCGCTCCTTTCGCGAAAATTTCGGCGGGGGCGACCGCGAAAGCGACGGGGAGTTCGAATACTATATCCGCGCCCGCTTTTATCGCGTGCGCGGCTCGCGTATATTTGTCGATAATCGCGATTTCTCCGCGTTGAGTGAAGTTCCCGCTCATGATTATGGCAAGACAGTCGGGAGCGATATTTTTCTTTATATATTCTATATGTTTCAGGTGTCCGTTGTGAAAGGGATTATATTCGCAAACCGCGAAACAAATTTTCATTTAATCGCTCCTTTCGTTTGATATTTGGCGAGATTTGGTGTATAATCATTATTGATATATAATTACATTTTATACTAACGGGCGAAAAATTTCAAGCGTTTGAAAGCCTCGTCCGCTATGAAAGGAGCGTTATGTCAAAAGTTTTAGACGATATTAAAAAAAGAGCCGCCGCGCTCGGTAAGACGATAGTTCTTCCCGAAGGCGAAGACAAACGTGTCGTAAAAGCCGCTTCCGATTCCGTAAAAGAAGGAATCGCCAAAATAGTGCTGCTCGGCAACGAAGCCGAAATCAAAGCCGATAACCCCGACGTGGATTTGTCCGGCGTTACGATAATCGATCCGCTTACGTACGAAAAAGCCGAGGCTTACGCCGACCTTCTTTACGAACTCCGCAAAGAAAAGGGCATGACGAAAGAACTCGCTCACGAAACGATTAAAAAAGACTATACCATGTTCGGCGCGCTTATGCTTAAAGCGGGCGACGTAGACGGTATGGTTTCCGGCGCGTGCCATTCCACGGCGAATACTCTTCGCCCCGGTTTGCAGGTTATCAAAACCGCAAAAGGTACTCCTATCGTTTCGGCGTACTTTTTGATGATTGCTCCCGAATGCGGAAATAAGTATTGCGAAGACGGTTGCTATATATACGCCGACGCCGGTCTTAACCAGAATCCTACGTCCGAACAACTCGCGTATATCGCTCAATCTTCCGCTAAAAGCGCAAAAGCGATTGCGGGCATAGAACCGAGAATAGCGTTCCTTTCGCATTCGACCAAAGGCTCGGCAAAGCACGCCGACGTAGATAAAGTGGTCGCTGCGGTAGAAAAATTCCACGAAATCGAACCCGACGCTTTGGCGGACGGCGAACTTCAATTCGACGCGGCTATCGTCCCGGAAGTAGGCGCGAGCAAGGCTCCCGGCAGTAAGGTCGCCGGACACGCAAACGTTCTTATTTTCCCCGATCTCGACGCGGGTAATACGAACTATAAAAACACCGAAAGACTCGGCGGCTTCCAGGCGGTAGGTCCGCTTTGCCAAGGGCTTGCGAAACCTATCAACGACCTTTCGAGAGGTTGCCATACCGAAGACGTCGTCGCGGCGGTCGCGATAACCGCTCTTCAAACTCAAATTTAATAGTTAAGGGGTGTAAAATATGAAAATTCTCGTTATAAACGCAGGCAGTTCGTCGCTTAAATATCAACTTATAGATATGGCGACCGAAAAGGCAATCGCAAAGGGCGGTTGCGAAAGGATAGGTCTTGACGGATCTTTTTGTAAACATAAAGCGAACGGCAAAGAAACGGTTATAAATGCCGCCATGCCGACGCATAAAGAAGCAATTAAGGTCGTTCTCGACGCGTTGGTAGACAAAGAACACGGCGCGATTAAGTCGATGAAAGAAATAGACGCGGTAGGACACAGAATAGTCCACAGCGGCGAAGTCTTTAACGATTCCGTGCTTTTAACCGACGAGGTTATGAAGACTATCGAAAGTCTTTCCGAACTCGCTCCTCTTCATCAGCCCGCGAACATTATCGGAGTAAGGGCTTGTCAGGCTATAATGCCGGATGTCCCAATGGTAGGGGTTTTCGATACGGCTTTCCACCACACTATGCCCGAAAAGGCGTACATCTACGGTATCCCGTACGAAGCGTATACCGATTATAAGATAAGAAGATACGGTTTCCACGGAACGAGTCACAGATTCGTTTCCGCAGAAGCGGCCGAATATCTCGGTAGAAAAAACGACCCGAATTTTAAGGTTATCACTATGCACCTCGGTAACGGCTCGTCTATTTCTGCGGTTAAGGGCGGTAAGAGTATGGATACGTCCATGAGTTTCACTCCGCTCGGCGGCGTTCCGATGGGAACGAGATCGGGCGACCTTGATCCCGCTATCGTCGAGTTTTTGGCGAATAAATATAATATGACTCTGGCGCAGACGATGACTTATCTCAATAAGAAGTCGGGCGTTATGGGGCTTAGCGGAGTGTCTTCCGATTTCAGAGATTTGACTGCCGCGGCTAGCGGCGGCAATCACAGAGCCGCGCTTGCCCTCGAAGTGTTCGAATATAGTTGCAAAAAGTATCTCGGCGCTTACGCGGCCGCGCTCGGCGGGGTAGATTGCGTCGTATTTACCGCGGGTATCGGCGAACACGATCACCTGATAAGAGAACATATCTGCAAGGATATGGAATATATGGGTCTTAAACTCGACGAGAAGAAAAACGAGAATATCGGCGACGGTATATCCGACGTAACGGCGGAAGGCTCGAAAGTCAAAATACTCGTTATTCCGACCAACGAAGAACTCGTTATAGCCCGCGACACCGAAAGACTTGCAAAATAATCGCAAATTACGCTATAAAATATAGATTTGCAACTTAAAAATATTGACATTAGCAAAAAAATAATGTAAAATAATAGGGCTTTATGGTTATCGACGTAAAGAAACTTAAATACAGCGGTAAAGACACTTGTTCGTTTCATTTCGAATACGAAGCGGACGATTCGGCTATTACTTTACCTGACGCCGTATATTCGGCTCCCGTTTCGGTTACGGGTACGCTTACGCTTGGCGGTAACGCGGTATTCGTCGAAGGGGAGATTGCATATTCTTTGAACGCGAAGTGTTCGCGTTGCTTAGCAGACGTCATTTTCCATAACGTAGTCGAATTTGACGAAACGTATTCCGAAAATAAAGACGACGAAGACGCTTATTTATACTCGAAAGGTCTTGTCGACCTTACCGAGATGGTAAACGAGAAGTTGTTGTTGTCTTTTCCGTATTCGGTTCTTTGCAAAGAAGATTGTAAAGGTATCTGCGTGGGTTGCGGTGTAAATCTCAACTACGAAGATTGTAAATGTAAAGCATAACTTAAAAAGAGAGGTATATAAAGATGGCAGTTCCTAAACATAAGGTATCGAAGCAAAGAGGGAATAAAAGATTCGCGAGCAACTATAAGGCAAAAATGCCCACGTTGACCGAATGCCCGAATTGTCACGAACTTAAAGCGTCGCATCAGGTTTGCCCCAAGTGCGGATATTACGACGGTAAACTCGTAATCGAAAAAGAAGAAAAGAAAGCCGACTAATTATTTAATAAATCGGGCAAGGCGAATAGCGCGGCTATTCGCCTTATTTTCGTATAAAAAGGAAAGGTATGAAGAAAGAAAGGAAGTTAGAGATATTAGGAAAAATATTAATTCTTTCGGCAACTATCGTATGGGGTAGTTCTTTCGTCGTGCTTAAAGACGCTCTCGATAAGTTCGGAAACGGTCATTTTACCTTTCTGATTCTCGCTCTCAGGTTTATCGTCGCAACGGTAATAATTTTCTTTTGCGTAATCGGGAAACTTAAAACGATAAATCGTTCCGTGGCATTAAAGGGCGTCGTTCTCGGCGTGATATTGTTTTTGGCTTACGCCGTACAAACGCTCGGGCTGAAATATACCACGCCGTCTAAAAATTCCTTTCTTACGGTGTCGTATTGCGTGATCGTGCCGTTTTTGTCATGGCTCGTACTCAGGCAAAAACCGAAATTGAATCATTATATAGCCGGAGCCCTTTGTCTTCTCGGCATTGCTTTTGTCGCTATACTCGGTAAAAACGAAAGCGTGGGAAATACCGAGTGGGTAGGCGACGTTCTTTCGGCGACCTGCGGTTTATTTTACGCGCTGCAAATTATTTATATTTCGAAGTACGCCGCAACCGAAGACGGAACGGTGCTGCTGTTTTTCGAGATTCTTACAGTCGGGGTTTTATTTTCGATCGTAACGTGTTCTTACGAAATACCGTTTCATTACTCCGAAATCTCGTTTAATTTCGAGATTATCTGGACAATTCTTTATCTTGCGGTATTCGCTACGTGTTTTGCCCAGTTTGCGCAGATGTTCGCTCAAAAATACGTTACTCCTTTGTCGGTAGCGTTGATTTTGTCGCTTGAAGGCGTCTTCGGCGTTATTTTCGAACTAATATCCGGCTCTGAAGTTATGTCCGTCTATATATGGATAGGTTTTGCGTTAATATTAGCGTCGCAGATAATAGGCGAGATAGACCCGATAACCGCCCTTAAAGAAAAATTCAATAAAAATAAGAATAATTCCTAAAAATAGTTGACAAAATATTTTCGTTATGATAGAATAAGGGCAGTCGAAAGACAAATCACCGATTCGGAGGAACAGTTTTATGAAAAAGTTTGTTTGTCCCATTTGCGGATACGTTCACGAAGGAGATTCCGCTCCCGATTTTTGCCCGGTATGTAAATGTCCGGGGTCAAAGTTTACCGTACAAGAAGAAGGTTTAACCTGGGCTGCCGAACACGTTCTGGGCGTTGCAAAGGACGTTGACGAAGAAATTAAAAAAGGTTTAAGAATGAATTTCGAGGGCGAGTGCAGCGAAGTAGGCATGTATCTTGCCATGGCGAGAGTCGCTTATAGGGAAGGTTATCCCGAAGTCGGCGCGTATTATGAAAAAGCGGCTTGGGAAGAAGCCGAACACGCAGCCAAATTTGCCGAACTTCTCGGCGAAGTGGTTACAGATTCGACTAAGAAAAATCTCGAACTTCGCGTTGCCGCCGAAAACGGCGCTACCGCAGGCAAAGTCGAACTCGCAAAACTTGCCAAACAGAAAAATCTCGACGCTATTCACGACACGGTACACGAAATGGCTCGCGACGAAGCGCGCCACGGCAAAGCGTTCAAAGGCTTACTCGACAGATATTTCGGAAAATAAGGAGAACGCGATATGAAATACGTTTGTCCTTGCGGATACGTTTACGACGAAACTCTCGGCGATCCCGAAAACGGAATCGCTCCCGGCACTAAGTGGGAAGACGTCCCCGAAGACTGGGTTTGCCCTATATGCGGTCTCGGAAAAGACGCTTTTACGAAAGAGTAATCCTACGGTAATATTTTTCTTTTAATAAAACTATTAAAATGCAGTCGAGGTCGCTCGGCTGTATTTTTTATTAAAAATTATGTAAAAACACTTGACGATAAAAAATATTTATGTTATACTTAAATAAAACATAAGGAGAAAACATAATGAATTACGATAAAATAATAATTGAACTGTTAGAGCGTATTAAAAATCTTGAGGAACGTGTCGATATATTAGAGATGAGGCGTTCAAAGATTGAAGAAAAATGCGGAAATTTAACCGGTAAAGTAAGAGAATATATTAACAAAATTAAAAATGATGCGCGCGCGTGTGGCGAAAAAGAATTGATTTTGATTTGTAACGATATACAAAAGGTATTCAAAATTACGAATAGAGCAAGATCCGTATGTGAGGCAATGTACGATTGTATGTCCGATAACGACGAAGTTTTATTTGCTCCGCCGAGTAAATATTCAACGACAGTAAAAATCAAATATTATTTATAAGGAGAAAATTATTATGACATGGCAAATAATTTACGAATCATTTTACAACAATCCAAGAGACGTAAGAACGAACCCTGTAACGAATAAACCGTCGCTTTGGTTTTACGTTTATTCCGAGAACGGAAACGTCTATATAGACAACGCAAGGTATCATGACAATTCGTCTAAACTTACTCATCGTCGTATGCTGGATAAAAATAATTTTGCCCAAATGCTTGATTTGAACGATAGGCGCAATCAAGGGTTTGCTATATCTAAAGAGGCTATCGCCGTAACGGTTAATCAAGTATATTGGTACGGTATTTTTCGTGATTTACAAGAATGAAATGGTTGTGCATAAAAATTGTTATTGTAGTCGTTTTTGTTATATTTGTTTGTAACGTTTCAATGTACCCCAAAAAACCTATTGTAACATATACGCATGAAAAATTCGATATGTCATCGTATAATGAAGATTGTCCTATTGAAATTTCGTCTACTATGTATGAAAACGAGTACTATAACAGTATAGTCGTAACAATAAATAATAAAACGGATGCCGTTATTTCGGCAGTAAAGTTTTTGTTCACGTGCAAAAACGTATACGGTGAGGTTGTTTCAAACAAAAAGTATATTTATGATAGAAAAATAGATAATCGACCTTGTAAAACCGAAGCGTTGATCCTTGCTAAAATGATTAAAATGGCGGAAATCCGTGTTTATAGCGTTTACTATTACAACAATTGTAAAGCAGAGTGGGGGAATCACAAGATTAAATGCGTTGAAATAATTAAAACTCTTCCGATTATCGCAACTTGCGAAGTATAAGTTTTAGAAAAACGACAGCCGGTCAGGCTGTCGTTTCGTTTATTGTTTATATATTTATAATTATAAAACCTCTTTTACGGCGGCAACTACGTTTTCTACCGTGAAGCCGAATTTTTTGAGAAGGGCGGAAAAAGGAGCGGACGCGCCGAACGTCGTCATTCCGATAACTTTTCCGTCTAAACCGACGTATTTATACCAACAGTCGGGTGTTCCCGCTTCGATTGCGACCCTTGCTCTTACGGCGTTGGGTAAAACGCTTTCCTTATATTCTTTCGATTGTTTATCGAAAAGTTCCATACACGGTACGGAAACGACTCTTACGTCTATTCCGTCTTTTTTAAGTTCGTCTTTTGCGTTCATTGCAAGTTCGACTTCGGAACCGCTTGCAAGCAAAATCGCGTCAGGCGTTTCCTTTTCGCTGTCGGCGAGTATATACGCTCCGCGTAAGGAGTTTATATTCGAGTTTTCGTATTGAGGCAAATTCTGTCGGGTTAAAACGAGGCAGGTAGGACCTTCGCCCGTAAGAGCGGAAATCCAGCCGTAAGCCGTTTCTTTACCGTCGGCAGGGCGGAATACCTTCATGCCGGGTATCGAGCGAAGACCCGTAAGTTGTTCTACGGGTTGATGCGTAGGTCCGTCTTCGCCTACTCCGATAGAATCGTGCGTCAAAATATAGGTTACGTTTCTCTTCATAAGCGCGGACAAACGCATAGCGTTTTTCATATAGTCCGAGAAAATGAAGAAAGTCGCGCAGTACGGGATAAGACCGCCGTGAAGGCTCATTCCGTTACAGATAGCCGACATGGCGTGCTCGCGGATACCGAAATGCATATTCGTTCCCGTTCTGTCTTCGGCGGAATAATAACCTCTGTTTTTCATATTCGATTTATTCGACGGCGCGAGATCCGCGCTGCCGCCCATAAGGTTGGGAAGTCTGTCCGCAAGAAGATTAAGAACTTTACCGCTCGTATTTCTCGTTGCGTCGGGTTTATCGAATTCGAAGAGTTTTTCGTCGTGAAGAAGATCGGGCAGTTTGCCGCTCATATAGTCTTCGTAACGTTTCGCAAGTTCGGGATACGCCTTTTTATATTCGTTAAAGAGCGATTTCCAATCGTTTTCGATTTTCGCGCCTTTTTCTTTATATACGGAAAGGGCGTTTTTCACTTGTTCGGGAACGGTAAACGGGGGATAATCGTATCCGAGGTTTTTGCGAAGACCTTCAACGCCTTCCGCGCCGAGCGGCGCTCCGTGGGTCGCTTCGCTGCCGGCTTTGGGCGAGCCGTAACCGATTACGGTACGGATAATTATTAAAGACGGCTTTTCCGTTTCTTTCTTTGCTTCGGCTATCGCGTCCGCAATTGCCTGCATATCGTTTCCGTCGGAAACGTAAAGAACCTGCCAGCCTTGCGCTTCGTGGCGTTTGCCTACGTCTTCGGTAAACGCTCCGTCGGTGTCGCCTTCGATTGTTATGTTGTTTTTATCGTACAATACGATAAGTTTGCCGAGTTTAAGAGTTCCGGCAAGCGAGGCGGCTTCGTATTCGATGCCTTCCATCATACATCCGTCGCCGCAAAGGGCATAAGTGTAGTGATCGACTACAGGGAAGCCTTCGCGGTTGAATTCCGCCGCAAGGTGGCTTTCGGCAATCGCCATACCTACGGCGTTGGCGATACCTTGTCCGAGAGGTCCGGTAGTCGTTTCGATCCCCGGCGTATGACCGTATTCGGGGTGTCCGGGGGTTTTCGAATCGAGTTGACGGAAGTTTTTCAAATCTTCCATAGAAACGTCGTATCCGAAAAGGTGTAAGAGGGAATAGTCGAGCATAGAACCGTGCCCCGCCGAGAGAATGAATCTGTCGCGGTCGTCGAATCCGGGATTTGCGGGATTGAATTTTAAGAATTCGGAAAAAAGAGTGTAACCGATAGGCGCGCTGCCGAGCGGAAGTCCGGGGTGCCCGGACTTTGCTTTTTCTATAGCCTCGGCGCAAAGAACTCTGATAGTGTTTACTGCAAGTTGATTCGTATCCATTCGCGATCTCCTTATTGATAGGGCAAAAACGGTCGTTATCGACAATTTTGTTCGTAAAACAAATTAAAAAGGGGTAGCCAAACAGACAACCCCCGTCGATTACTTATAAATTTATTTCTTCAAAGCGTTAATTCTCTTCTGAAGACCCGACTTTTTGTTGGCAGCGGTATTTTTGTGATAAACGCCCTTTGCAACGGAAGCGTCGATGATCGACGCGGTGGCAGGGTAAAGTTTTACCGCTTCTTCATAGTTGCCGGCAGCGATTACCGCGTCAAGATTTTTGATGGCGGTTTTTACTTCCGACTTATTGTTTTTGTTTACGGAATTCTTCTTTTCGTTTACGAGTACGCGCTTTTTAGCGGATTTAATGTTGGGCACTTTATTTACTCCTTTTATACGTTTGTTTTCAAAGTCTATATTATTTTAGCATAAAAAAAAAGACTTGGCAAGAATATTTACGCCGTTTAACCAAAATATATATAATATTTTCTTTCGCGGCGAAGCCCGGACGAGCGTTATACGATAATACGTTTGCGGTGATATATTCAGGGTATGGCAAATATTATATAGGTATGGATAACAGATGTATAGCGTTTTGCGACAGCGGTATAGGCGGGCTTATTTTATTGAAAAAAACGGTTGCCGCTTTTCCTGATGAAAATTTTATATATTTCGCCGATTCGTCTAACTTGCCTTACGGCGATAAAACCGGCGTTGAAATGGAAAAAATCGCCGATTCGGCAATAAGAATTCTCATTTCTTTCGCTCCTAAAATCATAGTTACGGCATGTTCGTCGCTTTCGACTTTCATGTCGGAAAATCGCAGAGATTACGGAGTGAAAATCGTAGGGGTTTACCCGGTTGCGCGTAAAGGCAACGGATACGTTTTCTGTACTCCGAGAACGGCAAAAAGCGAGCGCGCCGAAATTTTAAGAAAAAACGGCTCGAAAGTAGTCGGTATACACGGGCTTGCGGACGAAATCGAAAGGGCGGTAATACTTGGAGAAAAACCGGACGTCAAACCCTTTTTCGATGAATTCGACCGTGATGCGGAATACGTTTCGCTCGGTTGTACGCATTACGGTTTTATAAAAGAGGAATTGTCGGAAATTTTCCCGAGAGCAAAACTTATCGACGGCAACGACGAAGCCGAAAACGAGATAAGATCGTTCCTTTCCGACCACCCACGCGAAGGCGGCGGCGGAGAAGTATGTTTTATCGGGAAAAAAAGCGATATAATTGCTGAAATTTACTCGAAAATTGTCTGAAATCCTATTGCGGCGGGTTGATTTTACCCGCCGCAATTTTTATGCGTAACAAATCGCATTGGTCATCACGGTTCAAAAAAATAAAAAAAATTTTATAAAAATGGTCAAAAGTGGTTGACAGTGGTCGTTGAAAAATATATAATGAATTTACAAACTTCGAAAAGGGGGTCTGCAATATGTTTTCGGGCGAACAGTCGCATCAACTTGACGCCAAAAACAGAATACGAATTCCGTCGCAATTCAAATTACCGGAAAACGAAGACCTCGTTTTTTGCAAGGGAACCACGCAATGTATATACGTCATGCCTAAGAGCGCAGTCGATAAAATGTGCGAAGAGTTCTATAACGTTTCGCTTTTTGACGAAGAAGCCCAGGAGGCGTTTTCGGAATACATGTCGGGGTTTTATACCATCGAACCCGACGCTCAGGGCAGATATCTTCTTCCTCAAGCCCTTCGCGAGTATGCAGGGATTAACAAAAACGTTATCACCGTAGGCGTTTTCAACCGCCTTGAAATATGGAGCGAAGAAGTCAAAAAAGAAAAGCGTAAACAAAGATCGTTCGCTGATAGCATAAAAGTATTGCGCTCGAAGGTGGGCAAATGAAATTCTCCCACGTTCCCGTAATGCTCAACGAATGTATAGAGTCGCTTCGTATAAAAGAAGACGGAAAATACTTCGACGGCACTCTCGGCGGGGCGGGGCACAGTAAAGAAATTCTTAAACGTCTGAAAGGCGACGGATTGCTCGTTGCTACCGACCGCGACGAGGAGGCGGTGAAAAATTCCGAGGAACTCGTAAAGAATTCCGGCGGAAAATTCATAGTCTTTAACGATAATTTCAAAAATTTCAATGCGATAAAAAACTCGCTCGGTTTAGACGGTTTCGACGGCGCCCTTCTCGATCTGGGCGTAAGCAGTTATCAACTCGATAACCGTTCGCGCGGTTTTTCTTATTTATCCGACGATTCGGAACTCGATATGAGAATGGACAGAAGCCGTCCTTTTTCGGCAAAAGACGTCGTAAACGGTTATTCGGAAGAAAAACTGAGATATATAATCGATACCTACGGAGAAGAAAAATTCGCAAGAAAAATTGCCGAAAACATCTGTAAGGCGAGGGCTGAAAAACCGATTGAAACTACGGGCGAACTCGTAAAAATCGTGGACGAGAGCATACCGTATAAATTCAAGCAAAACGGGCATCCCGCCAAGAAGACCTTTCAGGCGATAAGGATAGAAGTAAACGAGGAACTCGACGGACTCGGACAGACCGTCAAAGATATAATAAGGGGACTTAACAAGGGCGGAAGGATAGCGATACTTACTTTCCACTCGCTCGAAGATCGGATAGTTAAACAAACTTTCAAAGATCTCGAAACCGACTGCATATGCGACAAGAGATTTCCGGTATGCGTGTGCGGTAAAAAGAAGGAAATCGAAATTGTAACGAAAAAGCCGATAGAGGCGAGCGAAAGCGAAAAGGAACTCAATCCGAGATCCAAATCGGCAAAACTTCGCGTCGCCGAAAAAATCTGAACGGAGATATAATAAAAGCAAAGGAGACGGAATATGTATAATAACGGTAACGCCGGATATCATAACGACATGAACGTCGGACTTGCCGAAAAAGAGCAAGCCGACACGATAAAGAGCAATCTCGACAAAATATTGCATTACGAACGCTATCGCGGCGAAAATAAAAACGACGCGGTTTCCGTCCCCGAAAAGCAGACGGAAGATCGGAACGTATATTCTTCCGCGTCTGCGACGGCGGAAAGACCTCGCATAGCGCGCCCCGAAGAAGAAACGAACGCAGATCTTCGTCCTTCGTCGACCACCATGCAGTTCGGCAGCGACGAAGAAAGCGATATTTACGAAGAAGTCGACTATACGAAAGAAAGCCATAAGGAAGAATTCAGATTAAGCAGCAAGGGCAAAGTGCTTATCGCTATTTATTCGCTTGTGGTAGCCATAATTCTTTCTCTTATCATAATAAATTCGAGAATGTTGAAATCGCTCGATAATTCGATTTCGTCTTATAGACAGAAGGCGAGCGACATCAGCGCGGAATCCAAAAGAATTCAAGCGGAGATTGACGATATAACGAGCGAAGAAGCCATCGGTGAGTGGGCTATAAAGCACGGTATGTCGAAAGCGGCGTAAAATAAGAGGTCATAAAAATTTATAAATTCAGTTTTAATACGATACGAAAGAGGTTATTCGCTTATCTGAGCGCAATAACCTTTCTTTTTATATTCGTTTTGGCAAGAGTGTTTTATATTCAGATCGTGCAAGGTAAAGATTTGCAGTCGAAGGCAATCGATCAATGGACGAGGGATTTGCCCGTCGCGGCAAGCAGGGGGCTAATCGTCGACCGAAACGGTATCGTGCTGGCGGACAACTCCGAAGTCTACGCCGTTTATCTTCGTTGCAGACTGCTCGGCGACGCGGATAAAACCGCCGAAGTCCTTGCGGAAACGCTCGATATGGACGAGAACGCCCTCAAAGAAAAAATCAGGACTCACGCAACGAGCGAAATAACCGTCAAAAAAAAGGTAAACAAATCTGCGATAGTAAAACTTAAAGAATATAATTTGCCGGGAGTATATTTCACTACCGACAGCAAAAGGGTATACCCTTACGGCGATATGCTTTGTCAGATACTCGGATACACTTCGGTAGACGGCGCGGGACAATCCGGACTCGAACTGAAATACGACGAATATCTTAAAGGTTATGACGGCGAAATACTTTACGAATCCGATCTTACGGGGGTGGATATAGACGGAAAATCCGCAAGATATATCCGCGCGACGGACGGACTTAACGTAAGATTGTCCGTCGATTACGAAATTCAGCGAATATGCGACGCCGTAACGCAGGCGGCGTATCTCGAATATTCGCCTAAAAGAGCGGCGATTATAGTTCTCGACCCGTCGAATGGTCAGATACTCGCAGTCAGCGAAAGGCCGTCTTACGATCTGAACGCCGTACCGCGAAACGATGCGGAACTTCTTAACAAAGCCGGCAGATGCTCGCTTATAGCGGATTCTTACGAACCCGGTTCGACCTTCAAAGTTCTTACCGCGGCGGCAAATATAGAGGAGTACTTAAAAGGCAACCCGAAAGCCTTTTCGCTTAATTACGTTTTCAATTCGTCGAGGTACAGAATAGTAGACGGAAAAAAAATAAAATGCTGGAGCAATCACGCCGGCGGAAAACACTCTAACGAAAATCTCGCAATGGCTCTGAATAACAGTTGCAACCCGTGCTTCGTCGATATAGGATTGTCGCTCGGTAAAGAGAAAATGTACGATTACATTGAAAAATTCGGATACGGCAAAACCACCGGCGTTGATTTTAACGGCGAAACTTCGGGGATGTTGGTTCCGGAAAGCGCGGTTAAAGACGGCGATATAGCAAGAATATCGTTTGGTCAGACGATAGCGGTTACTCCTCTGCAATTGGCATGCGCTACCGCGGCTGCGGTAAACGGCGGAATATATTACGAACCGTATTTCGTAAAAGATATTTACGATAAAAACGGCAGGATCGCCGAAATAATGAATCCGAAAGCGAAAAGACGCGTAATAAGCGAAGAAGCGTCGAGGATTCTTGCCGGATACCTCGAAGGGGTCGTGCGCGACGGAAGCGGCAGGCAGGCGTATATAGCGGGATATAAAGTCGGAGGAAAGACGGGTACTGCTCAAAAATTCGAGAACGGAGTTCTTTCCGTAGGCAAAAACGTGATGAGTTTCGTGGGGTTTTTCCCCGCGAATAACCCCAAATATCTCGCGCTTGCAATCGTCGACGAACCTGACGGCGGTCGGTACGGGTCGACGGTAGCGGCTCCTCTCGTTAAAAAAGTATTCGAAGGCATTATTGAAACTAAAAATATAAAGGCTTTCGAAAAGGTGGAAAATGAAAATTGAAAAATTACTCGACGGGGTAGAAATATCGGAAATTATCGGTAAATTACCCGAAAGCGCAGACGATATAACCGACGATTCGCGAAAAACTGTAAAAAACGGTTTGTTTTTTTGCGTCGAAGGCAATAATAAAGACGGTTACGACTTTTTGGACGAAGCCTTAAAAAACGGAGCAGTCGTTGTCGTAGGAGAGAAAAAAGTCGAAACCTCTGTATGCCTCGTGATAGTAAAAGACGTCAAAAAGGCGATGAGCGTAATCTGTTCGAATTTTTACGGCGCGCCGCAAGAAAAAATGAAAATATTCGGCGTGGTCGGTACTAACGGAAAAACTTCTGTTTGTCATATTCTGTCCCGGATTTTCGAAAACGCAGGATATAAAACCGCCACGATAGGAACTCTCGGCGTTTCGTATAACAAAACGACGGAAGAAACGGGGCTTACTTCGCCGGGAACGGTAAAATTGTATCAGACTCTCGATAAACTCAGAAATGCCGGCGTTACGTGCGTGTTTATGGAAGTATCGGCGCATGCGATAGATCAGAGGCGTTGCGAAGGGTTGTATTTCGAATGTCTGATTTTTACGAATTGCACTCGTGATCATCTGGATTATTTCGGCGATATGAAAACGTATTCGGCCGTAAAAAAGAGAGTTTTCGAAAAAAGATACTGTAAATACGCAGTCGTAAACGTAGACGACGAACTCGGCAGAGAGATTATGCGAAATTCGGATGCGAAAGTATTGACTTACGGAATCGATAATCCCGCAGACGTTTTTGCGATAGACGTAGACGAAAGCGACAAAGGGATAAGTTATATAATCAATCTTTTCGACGCCATATACGACGTCAAAACCTCTTTAATCGGCGAGTGCAACGTCTATAATACTCTTGCCGCGGCTGCCGTGGCGGCAATAGAAGAAATTAAAGTACATAAAATCGCAGGGGCGCTTAAAAATCTGACAGCCGTAAAGGGCAGAGCCGAATTTATAGCCGAATATTCCGGCGCGAAAATTTATATCGATTACGCGCATACTCCGGACGGGCTTAAACGTACGCTGTTGTCTTTTCGTAAGATTTGCGACGGAAAGTTATATTGCCTTTTCGGTTGCGGCGGTAATCGTGATAGAGAAAAACGCCCGATAATGGGCGCAATTTCCGCATCGATAAGCGATTTTACGGTAATAACGACCGATAATCCGAGATTCGAAGACCCATGCGCAATTATTTCGGAAATCGAGAACGGAGTGAGAAAGGTGAGTAAAGACTACATTACCGCAGAGGATCGAAAAGAGGCGATAAAATACGCTTTAACCAAACTTCGTTCAGGCGACGTTCTGGTGGTCGCTGGTAAGGGCGCTGAAGAATATCAGGAGGTGCTCGGCGTAAAACGCAAGTTTTCGGACGCCGAAGTAATAAAAGAATACGTTTTGCGGGCGGAACTGAAATAAAAAAGTGAAAATCTATTGTGCGTCGTTTCTCGTCGCGGCGATTATTTCGATCGCGATCGGAGCGATAACGATACCTTTACTGAAAAAATTGAAATTCGGACAAAATATACTCTCTTACGTTTCCGAACACGATTATAAAAGCGGGACGCCGACTGTCGGCGGTATAATTTTTATTTCGTCTTGTATTATCGCGTATTACGTTTTCAGAAGCGAAGAAAATCGACTTTCGGAAGTCTGCGTCGCCGTTTTCGTCGCGTACGCTCTGGTAGGTTTTATCGACGATTTCATAAAGATAAAACTTCATCGTAACGAAGGCTTAAATCCCGTTCAGAAGACTTTATTCGAAATCATAATAGCCGTAGTCGTATCCGTTTACGCGTATACGAGAGGTTTGACTAAAGTAAGCATTCCGTTTACGAATACCGTCGTAGATCTGAAGTTCTGGTACGTTCCGCTTTGCGCGTTTTGTTTTATCGCTACTACCAACAGCGTAAATTTAACGGACGGTTTAGACGGGCTTGCCGGCGGCGTAACTTACGTTTACGCGCTCGTTTTCGGCAGTTTGCTTTTAATCCAGGTATTCAAAGGCGGAATAAGGTATCCCGTAAGCAAAGAATACGCTAACGTTGCGCAATTTTCGTTTTGTCTTTCGGGCGCGCTCGTCGGATTTTTGTTTTACAACACCTACCGCGCGACAGTCTTTATGGGCGATACGGGATCGCTCGCGCTCGGCGGCGCGGTTGCGATAACGGCGGCTTTAAGCGGGAATTTATTATTTATTCCGATAATCGGAATAACTTACGTCGCTTCCAGCATATCCGTAATATTGCAGGTTACGTATTTCAGGTTGAGCGGCGGAAAGCGGTTATTCCTCATGGCTCCTTTGCATCATCATTTTCAGCATAAGGGATATGCGGAAAGCAAAATCGTATTCGGCTATAAATTCGTAACCTTAGTAATCGGTTTGTCGGTTATTATTTTTATTATTTAACGAGGTATTGTATGTATTTGAAAAGAACCGTGTTTCTCGTAGTCGGCTTATCGAAAAGCGGCGTCGGGATTGCCGGATTGCTTTTGCAAAAAGGCGCAAAATGTTACGTTTACGACGATAACGAATGTGACAGAGTAAAAGCAAACGCGGCCGACCTTGCAAAAAAAGGCGCAATAGAAGTCGGCAAAACCGAAGTTTTCGCTCTTCTACGCAAAATCGACGCCGTGGTATTAAGTCCCGGAGTGGCTATAGACCACGAAATACCGTTGGCCGCAAAAAAACTCGGTAAACGGATTACCGGCGAACTCGAACTCGCGTCGTCGTTTTGCTGCGCGCCGATAATTGCCGTAACGGGAACCAACGGTAAAACGACCACTTGCACCATGATTGACGCCGTACTTAAAAAAGCAAAATTAAACAGCGTGTTGTGCGGCAACGTCGGTACCCCGTTGTCATCCGTAGAAAACGAATTGACAGACGACGATATAGTCGTCGTCGAAGCGTCGAGTTTTCAACTTGAAACGGTCAGGAGTTTTACTCCTCACATCGCTATAATCACGAATATTACGCCCGACCACCTGTCAAGGCACTACAATATGGATAATTACGTCTACGTAAAAAGTAAAATCCTGGCAAACCTGACTGAAACCGAGTATGCGGTGCTTTGTTACGACGATCCTTTGGTCAGAAATCTCAAAGAAAAGACGAGAGGGAAAGTCGTATACTTTTCGACGAAAGAAGAAGTAAACGGCGCGTACGTTTCGGATGGTAAAATTTACTATAAAGGCAAGTACATAACCGATTTGAACACGTTGCCTATAAGCGGAGAGCATAATACATACAACGCGTTGGCGTGTCTTTGCGCGGCTATGATAATCGGCGTGTCCGTCGAAGACGTTGTCGAAGCGTTCAAGTGTTTCAAGGGCGTAAAACACAGAATTCAATTCGTGAAGTCGGTGAACGGCGTAGACTACTATAACGATTCGAAGGCAACTAACGTCGACGCTACCGTAAAAGCGGTAGCCACTATGACCAAACCTACGGTTTTAATCGTCGGCGGCAAGGACAAAGGTCTGGACTTCGGAGGTTTATTCGACGGGATAAAAGGCAGTAACGTAAAAGCCGTCATCGCTACGGGCGAAAGCGCATTCCGTATCGCCGAGAGCGCGAAAAAAAGCGAATTCAAAAATATTTCCATGACCGAAGACTTTGAACTTGCCGTATATCTCGCAAGCAAAACGGCGAAAAGCGGCGACGCCGTGCTTTTAAGTCCCGCGTGTTCGAGTTTCGATCGCTTTACTGATTTTGAACAGCGCGGCGACGCTTTTATAAAACTCGTCGACGAACTCGGCTATGAAGAATAACGCCGTAAACGAATCCGTAAATTCAAAACTGCGCCGTCCGGCAGGAACAGGGAGAGGGGATACCCTTCTCCTTGTTTCGGTAATAGCGCTTTCGTTAATCGGGCTGGTATTCGTATATTCCGCAAGCCGATATAATTGCGAAATTGCTTATAACGACAAATTTTATACGACTAAAAAACATTGCGTCGGGTTGCTTGTCGGATTTGCGGCGATGACTTTCGGAGCGTTATTCGATTACCGAAAATATAAAAAAATCGGTATTTTCGCCGTTGCGGCAGCGATAATCATGCTTGCGCTCGTGTTTACTCCGTTAGGGTTTGAGAATTACGGCGCAAAAAGATGGATAAAACTTGCCGGAATTACAGTACAACCTTCCGAAATCGCAAAAATAAGTTACGTAATTTTTACCGCCGCGTATTTTTCGAAAAATCCGCAGAGAACGAAGACGGTTACGGGAGTGCTGCCCGTAATAGCGGTCGGCGGATTGTTTTGTCTTCTGATAATTTTAGAGCCGAATATGTCTATAACGGTTTGTTTCGGCGCGCTTACGTTGCTTATGCTTTTCGTTTCCGGCGCGAAAGCGTACGTCCTGGCGTGCATAATCGTTCCGTCGGCAATCGCTGTACCGCTGCTTATAATCGCCGAGCCGTACAGGCTGAACAGGCTGTCGGCTTTTCTTAACCCGTGGGCGTCGCCGAAAGGCGAGGGGTACCAACTTCTGCAATCGCTCTACGCGTTGGGTTCGGGAGGCTGGTTCGGAGTCGGAATATTCGATTCAAGGCAAAAATTCAGATTTCTGCCGTTTTCGGAAAGCGATTTTATCCTTGCCGTAATCGGCGAAGAAGTCGGTTTCGCAGGTCTCGTCGTTCTGTTTGCGTTGATATTGTTTATCGTATGGCGCGGTATAAGGGTTGCGTCGAGGTGTAAAGATTTTTTCGGTTTTCTGCTTTCCGTCGGCATAACGGGCATGTTCGGCGTGCAAACGCTCGTCAACGCTCTCGTAGTTACCGGGAGCATTCCGCCTACCGGGCTTCCTTTGCCGCTCGTGTCCGCAGGCAACACTTCTCTGATAGTATTTTTGTTCTCGTTCGGCGTGCTTTACAACGTAAGCCGAAATTCGGCCGACGGGTAAATTTTCACTTTTTGCGCTTCGATTTTCATAGTATGCAATATATTTTGAAATCGGAGGATAAATGGATAGATTTATCGTACGCGGGGGCGAAAAACTCTACGGTAAACCACAGATATATTCGGCAAAAAATTCCGTACTTCCCATAATTTCGGCGAGCATATTGTCGGAAGGGAAAACGGTGATAGACGACTGTCCGAAAATTAACGACGTCGACGTCATGAGTGAAATTATCGCCTCGCTCGGCGGCTCGGTAAGTTTTAGGGGAACTTCGCTTTGCCTGGATACGACGAACGTATGCGAATGGCGTATGCCGTGCGACCTTACGAAAAAGATCAGAGCGTCGCTTTTTACCGTCGGCGCGTTACTCGCAAGATTCGGTTGCGCGTCGATATGTCGTTCGGGCGGTTGCAATATCGGCGAAAGACCGATAGATATACATATCGAAGCATTCAGGAATCTCGGCGTAGACGTTTGCGAGGGCGAGCACGTTACATTCAGACAAAACAAGACGGTCGGCGGAAAAGTGAAACTGCGTTATCCGAGCGTAGGGGCTACGGAAAGCGTAATGATGTTCGCTACGAAACTCAAGGGTGACACCGTAATAGAAAACGCCGCTGCCGAACCCGAAATAAAGGATCTGCAGAATTATCTTAATCTGCTCGGCGCTAAGGTGTCGGGAGCGGGTAGTCCGGTTATAAAAATAGACGGCGGTTTTCCGTTAAAAACGGAAAGCGTCTGTTTTTTGCCGTCTAAAGACCGCATAGAGACGGGTACTTTTTTGCTTTCGGGTGTCGCTTGCGGCGGCGAAATGGAGTTTTATCGCGAAGATTTGAAAAACCTTGACGCAACTTTGAAAATTTTATCGAATAACGCTTGCAAAATACGACCGAAAAATGATAAAATAATAAACGTAGAATTTCATTCGCCGAAAAGCGGTTTCGGTAAGGTGGACGCAATGCCTTATCCCGCTTTTCCGACCGATCTTCAACCGCAACTCGTAGCATGTTCTTGTTTTGCGAACGGCGTCACGGTCGTCGAGGATAAAGTCTTCCCCGACAGATTCGGTTACGTCGGAGAACTCCTGAAAACGGGCGCCGACGTAACGCTGCGCGGCAATATGTGCGCTGTGGTCGGCGGTAAAGAATTATCCGGCGCCACTATGGACGCGGGCGACTTGCGGGGCGGGGCGGCGTTGCTGATAGCGGCGCTCGGCGCGAAAGGAAAATCCGAAATTCTTAACGTAAAACATATAGACAGGGGATATTGCTCTTTGGAAGAAACTTTCCGGACGCTCGGCGCGAACGTCGAAAGAGTTACCCTTTGACGGAGATGCCGATGAATAAGAAAGCGATTACGATAATAAGTACGATAGCCGTATTTTTGCTGACGGTTATCGCCGCTTTCGTATGGCTTTCGAGAACGAGATACGCAGACGTAACCGTAATCGGCGGAGAAATCGAATCTCCGGTCGAAGGTCGTGATTATTACGAATACGTTAATTCGAGGGTTTCGGGCAGATTTATAGGCAAATCGGTTTTCGAGATAAAAAAGTCGGAAGCGGAAAAACTGTTTTCTTCCGACCCGCGCGTTAAAATAGTGTCGGTAAAAAAAGTATTTCCCAACAGAATCAAACTGAATGCCGAGATACGCTCGCCCGAATTCGTTTTGCGCGCCGACGGTTACGAGTACGATTACGTCGTAGACGACGAGTTCTTCGTAATAGGACGATTCGCTAAAAGCAAAGAAAACGCGGGAGATCTGCCCGTGGTAAATATCAACGGTTGTCTGCCGGATAAAACTCCGGAATTATCGGAAAAAATCCGTGGCGACGTAATTTCGCTTCTGGAAGTCGCTTTCGCAAATTACGACGTTTACGACGATCCGACGCTTGTCGCGTCCGTAACCTTGAACGGAGGCACGAACAAATTCGTCGAATTCGGCATGGCAACCGGCGTAAGAATCAAATTCGTTTTGGGCGTGTCGAAATTTACGGACAAAGAGTTTTTGTCCGCCAAAAACGAGTTTTGTCTTAACGCCGTAAAAGCCCGCAAAGCTTATTTCGATTTGTCGGATAGCAAAAAAAACGAAGGTACACTCTGGATAATTAAGGATATAAACGGGGAAATCGTCCCCAGATGGGAAAAAACCAACCAAGGAGAATAACGGCGTTGAATAACAGCGTAATCGTGATAGACGTAGGATCGTCGAAAATAATCGCAGTCAGCGGCGAAAGGGGTGTCAACGGCACGTTTGCAATAGACGCTTTTTCCGAACTTCGTTACGAGGGCTTTTCCGAAGGAAAGTTTTTTGACGAAGCGGAGTTGAAACAGACTATAATTAACGTTCTTACGGCCGTTTGCGATTCTTCGAGAAATAAGCCCCGCGAAATTTTCGTCGGCGTTCCGGGCTCGTTTATCAGAATCGAAAACAGAAAGTTCAGGCTGTCTTTCGGCAGAAAGAAAAAAATTACGGCAAAAGACAAAGACGATTTACTCGAGGCCGGCAGGAGAAAAATCGATATTGCCGGTTACGAAGCGGTTTACGCTTCTGCCGTGTACTATTCGCTTGACGATAACCGAAAAGTCGTCGATCCGGTCGGCAACGTTTCGTCTTCACTCGGCGGAATGATAACTTATCAACTTTGCGAAAATTATTTTACCGAATCCGTTCGCTCTGCAGCGGCTAACGTAAGCAGGGCAACGGTAAGGTTCGTGTACGACGGTTACGCAGAGGGTAGATTTTTATTGGGCGACTACGCCGCGGATGCCGTCAAGGTGATAGTGGACGTGGGTTACATTACGACGAATTCGACCCTTTTCGTCGGCGACGGAGTACTTGCGAAAGATTCTCTGGACTGCGGAGGCGGGTATATTACCGCCGCGTTAGTCGAAAAATACGGAATTTCACCGGGCGCTGCCGAAAGACTCAAAAGAGAAATAAGTCTCGGATACGTTCGGGGCGGACAGTCGAAATACGTTGTCGAAGACGGCGGCGACGTAAAAAGTTACTCCGTTGAGGAAGTCAACGAAACCGTTAAAGGCGTGTTGGACGAAATAGCGGGGAACGTGGACGAGTTTTTAGAGGAAAATTCAAGCAAAATTAACGTCGGAGAAATATATCTGACCGGCGGAGGAATTTCTTATATGCGGGGAGCAAAAGAGCATCTCGCAGGCAGGTTCGGACAAGCAGTCGACGTGCTTGTTCCTGCCGTTCCGCAATATAACAGACCCGTTTACGCGTCGGCGATAAGTCTTCTCGACTTTGCGCTTGCGGAGCGTAAAACGAACCCATTTTTACGTATATTTACACGGAGGTGAAAAATTATGGATTTAACCGATAACGGACTTAACATTTGCAAAATAAAGGTAGTAGGCGTAGGCGGCGCGGGCAATAACGCCGTCAACAGAATGATCGATCTCAATATTTCGAGCGCTCAATTCGTTTCGGTCAACACCGATAAGCAGGCGTTGCTTCTTTCGAAGGCGCCTTACGAAAACAGGATACAGATAGGCGAAGTGCTGACTAAAGGGCTCGGCGCAGGTTCCGATCCCGAAATGGGCGAAAAGGCTGCGGAAGAAAGCAAAGAAGCCATCGAAGAAGCCGTTAAAGGCGTAGATTTGCTTTTCATCGCCGCAGGTATGGGCGGAGGAACCGGAACCGGCGCGGCTCCCGTAATCGCGCGTATAGCGAAAGAGGCGGGTTGTATTACCGTCGCTGTCGTAACCAAGCCGTTCGCCTTCGAAGGCAGAAGAAGAGAGGAAAACGCAAAGAGAGGTATAGCGAATCTGTCGAAATACGTCGATACGATAGTTATTATCCCCAACGATAAATTGCTCGAAGCGTTGCCTAACGACATTTCAATGATTGACGCGCTCAAAGTTGCGGACGATACTCTTCGTCAGGGTATTTGCGGCATAGCAGACTTGATTTCTACCCCCGCAATGATAAATCTCGACTTTGCCGACGTAAGAACGATTATTAAAAATCAAGGTCTTGCGCACATGGGCGTAGGCAGAGCAAAAGGCGAACACAGAGTAGTAGAAGCCGTTCGTCAGGCGGTGTCGAGCCCTCTTCTCGAAACGACTATCGAGGGCGCGAGAGGCGTCATTATAAACGTTACCGGCGGTAAAGATTTGACTTTGGGACAAGTTTACGAAGCGGCTCGTCTCGTTCAAGGCGTAGTCGATTATTCGGCTAACATAATTTTCGGCGCGGATATCAACGAGTCGTTGCAGGAAGAAATCGAAATAACGGTAATTGCGACGGGTTTTGCCACGAAATCTCTTAACGGAGACGACGGCGGAGTTCGTAAAAACTTTGCAAACCTTATGAAAGACGACCGCGACGCGAAGCCTAAACAGCCGCAACAGGAAGTAAGACCCGTTCGTCCCGAAAATTATCAGGTGAGAAACGAAAGACCCGAAAGATCCGAAAGCGAACAATACCGCAGAGAAATTCCGAAGGTCGCTCAACCCGTAGAATACGAATCCGAAGAAGAAGTTTTCGCGGCAAATCAAACACCGAAGAAAGAACTTCCTTCGTTTATGAAGAAACTTTTCGGTAAAAAATAATCTTAAACGTAATAAATCGTCCGCCTTATTCAGGCGGGCGATTTTTTTCGGGCAAATGTTCGTGATAACGCCTAGGCATATACGCATACATTTGTTTTTCGTTTTTTCTTTCGGCAATCGTTATCGAATCGTAGTACGTGCGCCATAAATTCCGAAAATTCTTTTCGTTTTCAGACAGGTATACGGTAACGGTCGACGCGCCCGCGTTGATCGTCTTGCTTGCTTTGCCGTCGTACATAAAAACGACGTTTCGTTTTACGTCGTGAATAACGAAAGGTATCGAAGAAAATCTTGCTACGAAGTGCGGCGCGAGATATTCCGTTATATCGTTATCGGGCGCGTAGTGCGCGTACAAAAAGCCTTTTTCGCTCTCTTCGAATCGTAAAAACCCTTTCATTTTGTGCGTTTCGGAATATATACGACTTATCAGATCCGAAAAGGAGAGTACGCTCGGCATGGCAAAATTTTTAGAAATATCGCGTGCTTTATCGTCGACGACCGCTCTTAAATAATTAAAAATTACGGTCAATTTGTCGCTTTCGCCGCCTTTTAACGCTATTTTTACGTCGGAAACGACGTTTTTCGTTGCGACGGAATACAGGCCTTTCTTTACTCTTGCGACTTCTGCGGCGTTGACGGGTATAATAATCATTTCGTCCGTAAAAGACAATTGAACTTTCTCGCTTACCACTTTAATCGGAAATTTTTTCGTTTTGTACGCATAAAACAGCGCGGCGAACAATCCGCTTTCGTCGGGCGTTATAAGGTAAGTAATCATAATTCGCCTAAAAGCGCGCTCGCTGATATTTCGGGCGACGAAAACAGCGACAGTTGAGTCGCAAATTCGTTCTTGCTTTCAATCGCAAGCAGTCCTTTGATTTTAATGTCGTCGTCAATTCCGAAAAATTTACCGTTGCAGGTTATAAAGTGTTTTGCTCGTTTCATTACCACTCTCATTTTTTCGAGATCCGAAAAAGAAAGCGAATGATAACGCCTTGCCGAAACGATTTTATACGCGCTTCTGAAGCCTATGCCCGGGACTCTGACGAGGGTTTCGGGCGGGGCATAATTAATTTCCACCGGAAAAAATTCGGGGTGCTTCAACGCCCAGCCGCATTTCGGGTCGTATTCTGCGGCGAGATTTTCGTCTTCGTTCAGAATCTCGCTTGCCGAAAAACCGTAAAAACGCAACAACCAATCGGCTTGATAAAGTCTGTGTTCGCGCAGAAGCCCCACGGGTTTTACGGGTAAGTTCGGATTTTTGTCGTTAGCGGGGATATAGGACGAATAATAAACTCTTTTCAGCGAATATTTTTTGTACAAACTTTGCGTAAGTCTTACGATTTGTCCGTCGCTTTCGGGTGACGCGCCTACTATCATCTGCGTAGTCTGACCTGCGGGTAAAAACTTACCGTATTTAAGCGACTTTGCCTGACGGAATTCGTTTGACATTATATTCATGGGAGTTAAAATCCCTTCTTTCGTCTTTTCGGGGGCGAGCATTTTAAGACTTCTTTCGCTCGGTAATTCGAGATTAAAACTCATCCTGTCGACGTATTCGCCCGCGCGGATTATCGTCAGCGCGTTTGCCGAAGGTATGCCTTTAAGGTGAATATATCCGTTGAATCCGTATACTTTTCTCAACTTTACGACCGTTTCCAGAAGTAATTCCATTGTATGGTCGGGATTGCCTTTAATTGCGGAAGACAGAAACAGACCCTCTATATAATTCCGCTTGTAAAAATTCATCACGAGTTCGCAGATTTCTTCGGGAGTGGCTTCGGCGCGCGGTACGTCGTTGCTGCGGCGGTTTACGCAGTATTGACAATCGTAAGCGCAATAATTAGTCATCAATATTTTCAGCAGAGAAATACATCTGCCGTCCGGCGTAAACGAATGGCATATTCCGCCTTGTTCGGCGTTTCCCAATCCGCCTTTCGTATTTTTCCTTGACGAGCCCGACGAAGAACACGATACGTCGTATTTCGCGCTCTCGGTTAAAATTTTAAGTCTTTGGTAATCGATCATAATTCAGTATACCCGATTTTACGTATGCGAACAAATGTTCGTATTTATTATATCATAGGTAAGTAAGTTCGTCAAGAAAAACAAGAACGTTTGTTCGTAATTTTTCATATAATGTGTCGACGAGGAAAAATAATGAAACCTATTGCTTTGGATTTGCCATACCCGAATACCGACGGTCTCGAATGCGACGAAAGAAGCGCGACGATAATTTCGCCTGCATACGCGGGACTGTACGGGGAGTTGACCGCTACGCTTCAATACAGGTATCATTCGCTTTATTTTTCGAGTTACGAACGGCAGGATACCGCCGGAATTCTGGACGGAATTTCGATTGCGGAAATGCGGCATCTGCATATTTTAGGCGGACTGATACTTAAACTCGGACTGCCTCCCGTTTACGCGACGATTATACCGGGAGGCAGAATATACGCTCCGGAAAAAGTCGTTTACGGAAAAGATCCGCAAAATATGCTTATGGACGATATAAACGGCGAACTTCGGGCGATAGCGGATTACGACAGAATACTTGCGGAACTTAAAAACGAAAGAGTCGCGGCGATAATCAAACGCATTAAACTCGACGAAGAATTACACGTTAAAGTTTTAAGAGAAGAATTAAAGAAAATTACGGGTTGAAAAGCGGCGGTTGCAAAATTTTTGCAACCGCCGCTTTTAACATTCTCTTTATATAAGTTTTTTAAGTCTTTCTTCGTAAGTTTCTTCCAAAGTTTTCAATTCTTCGGTCAAAGCCTTTACTTTTTCGCCGAGTTCCTTGCCGTGATTATTAAGAATTTCCGAAAGTTCGGTAATCCCCATAACCGTGCCTTTTACCATAAGTTCGGCAATGTGCGAAGCCGAATCGTCGGTAAGGGTGTTCATTTTAATAGCGGCTTTCATAAACGCCTTTTTCATGAAATTTACGTCTTTGGGCTCTACGCCGTTTTCTTTCATGTAACCGCTTAACTTTCCGATGAGTTTTTCATAGCCCTCGTATTCGTTTTTTAGTTCGGTTTTCATACGATCGTCGTCGGTTTCGTCTATGACGTTTGAAATAGACTGTAATCCGATATGAGCGTTTTTATAAACGGACATCAGAACTTCTCTGTCGATATTTTTTTCTTCCATAATATCACCTCACGCGGATATTATATCCTTTTTTATAAAAATAATACTTTTTTCTTGCCAAACGACCGAAAATTCATTTGACTTTGAAAAGTAAATAATGTATAATTCTTGAGAACCGCTCGGAAAGGGCTTTTTTAAGTTGCGGTAAACGCAACGCCCGAATATATTTTCCGGCGAGATTAGACGGGAGGTCTATTTTTCAGATGTACGCTATTATCGAAAACGGAAGCAAGCAGTACAAAGTTGCCGTAGACGACGTAGTAAAGTTTGAGAAACTCAACGCCAAAGTAGGCGATAAGGTTTCGTTCAACGTTTTACTCGTTTCCGACGAAAACGGCATTAAGACGACGGCGGAAGCCGCAAAGTACGTAGCAG